>Ga0210393_10000462_pt1 | contig 36669 bp, 29 predicted proteins | sample IncBWC27OmetaG_FD_160068 | JGI IMG/M metagenome (GOLD analysis project Ga0210393, IMG submission 160068) | Forest soil microbial communities from Barre Woods Harvard Forest LTER site, Petersham, Massachusetts, United States - Inc-BW-C-27-O ...
CGGCGCTACATTGCTGGTGCCGTATCCATTTACGCGGCTCGAACGCGGGGCGGGACGCGCGGTTGTTGAGCGCATTCCATATATTTTCGAACAAGCGGCGGAATTGCTGAAAGAATTTCGGCGGTTGATTTTGGTCGGCGCGCGCGTGCCGTATTCGTATTTTGCGCATCCGCAAAAGAAGGCTTCGCCGGTTGCGGATGGATGCGAAGTTTTCACGCTGGCACGCGAGAACGAAGATTGCGCGGGCGCGCTGGAGGCGTTGGCGGAGGCGTTGGGATCGAGGAATGCGACTGATGCGGGACTCGCGGAGGCTTCGCGGCCTGCGCCGCCGTGTGGCGCGGTGAATCCGCAAAATATTTCGCAGGCGATTGGAGCGCTACTGCCAGAAGACGCGATTGTGATCGAGGAGTCGATGACTTCGGGTCGTGGGTTGATCCCGGCGACGCGCGGTTGTCCACCGCATGATTTTTTGGCGAATACGGGAGGATCGATCGGAATCGCGATGCCGCTGGCGGTTGGCGCGGCGGCGGCTTGCCCGGATCGGCGCGTGTTGTGTTTGTCGGCGGACGGGAGCGGGATGTATACCGCGCAGGCGTTGTGGACGATGGCGCGCGCCGGAATGAACGTGACGACGGTAATTTTCGCGAATCGCGAGTATGGAGTGTTGAAGCGGGAGTATGGAAGTTTTGGATTGGGCGAGCCGGGACCGCGCGTGCGCGACATGTTTGAGATAGGGCGGCCGGATATTGATTGGGTGGCGCTAGCGAAGGGCATGGGAGTGCCGGGCACGCGGCCCGAATCGATGGAGGAGTTTGCCGCGGCGCTGCGCGAGGGATTTTCCACGGACGGGCCGAGGTTGATCGAGGCGCGATTTTAGCTGGCTGGCACGACTTGTGTGTAGTCGTAGTCGAACTGCTGGAGATTGAGGCTTTGGCCTTCTGCAGTTAACGCCGCAGCGTAGCCTGCGTGCGGGTAGAGCGAGACGAGCGTCCAATTCGACGCGTCTTCGGCGGTGAGGCGCTCGGGCACGCCGGGCGACAGCGTGACGTCGAAACTGTCGAGCGGCAAATGCAGGCCTTCGCCGCGAGCCTTGATGTAACTTTCCTTGCGAGTCCAGCAGGTATAGAAGCCTTCGTCGCGCTGTTCGGGCGGGAGGGCGCGGAGCTCTTCGAGCTCGCTTTGGGAAAAAAAGCGGCGGGCGATGTCTTCCCAATTTTCCATGGGGCGGATGAACTCGACGTCGACGCCCAGGCGGCGATCGGCAGAGAAGGCAAGCAGCGCGAGGCTGCGCGTGTGCGACACGTTGAAATGGACGGGCGGATCGCCGGCAGTTGGAGTCGGATCTGTCTGCGCGAGGCCGGGTTTGCCGCGTTCGGCGTAGTGAAACCGGATTTTGTCGGGCGAAGTGGCGAGGTATTGGCCGAGGAGTTGGCGGAGGACAGCGCGCGTGGTGACGTAGGCGTTGCGATCGCGATGGAAGGCAAAGCGGTTGGCTCGGGCATGCTCGTCGGGGGAGAGTGTGGATTCCCAGGCGATTGGCGGGAGGCACTGGGGATTGTGAGCGAGGCGCCAGATGTGGATTTGGCCCGGTGCGAGGCCTTGGAGCGGCTGCGGGGGGCGTAGCCAGTTGGAGGGGGCGGGCACGGGCGGCATTCTATGCCAAATGGGGCTTGGATGGGTCAACCGTCGATGCCCGGTTGGCGAGGGAAAAGCATTTCCCGTATGGTGCTGTCTTGGCGGGATTTCCTCCGGTGGCCCCCGGCTAAGTCTAGTGATATCAGTTGGATATAAGAAGAGGAGGTGGCCTCTGGGTTGCACCTACTATGACGGGGAAGAGTCTTGCCCGTGATGTCCCCCAGTGCGACGATTTGTAGGTTATTGATAATAAAGCGCTTAATTTGAGCTTGAGGGCTCCGGTTTATGGCAGAAATGGCAATTTCTACGGTCGTGGCTGGCGGGGTTACCGCCGGGGACGAGACGACGCAGCGCCTGCTGGCGATGTGGCGCGAGCTGCTCGGGCTCGATTCGGTCGGACCGGACGACAACTATTTTGATTTGGGTGGCGATTCGGCGTTGGCGGTTCACCTGTTTGCGCGGATCGAGAAGGAATTTGGCGTCAAGCTGCCGCTGGCGACGCTGTTCGAGGCGCAGACGGTTTCGGAACTCACCGAGGTGTTGCGCAGCAAGGCGCAGCCCGCGGGATGGTCGCCGCTGGTCACCGTGCAATCGAACGGATCGCGGGCGAATTTCTTTTGCGTTCACGGCGCGGGCGGCAACGTTTTTATTTATCGCGATCTGGCGAAGCTGCTTGGGCCGGACCAGCCGTTTTACGGATTGCAGAGCCGTGGGCTCGATGGCAAAGAAGAATTGCAGTCGAGCGTTGCGGACATGGCGCGTGTTTATGTCGAGGCCGTACAGCGCATGCAGCCGCACGGGCCGTATTTTCTCGGCGGATATTGCATGGGCGGCACGGTCGCGTATGAAATGGCACAGCAATTGAGCGCGAAGGGCGAACAGGTTGGAATGGTGGCCCTTTTCGATACGGCGGACTGGTCGCAGGTCGCGATGTATTCGAAATCCGCGCGCGCTGCGTATCAGGTGCAGCGCCTGTTGTTTCACTTGCGGAACTTCATGCTGTTGGGTGCGACGGACAAAGCGAAATTTTTCCGTGAGAAGTGGAAAGTGCTCGAGAGCCGCACGACGATCTGGAAGGGCGCCATCGCGGGCATGCTTAAGCGCGAAGGGAAGAGGGAATCGGAGTCGGCATTGCTCGCGCGGGTTTGGGAGAACAACGATCGATGCTCGGCGGATTACAAGCCGAAGCCTTTGAACGCGCCGATCGTGCATTTTCGGCCGAAGGATCAGTACGTGGTGTTTCGCAAGTCGGCCGCGAGTTTTTCGCGGCTGGCGATGAAGGGCGAGAAGGTCGTCGGGTTGCAGGTTTATCCCGCGGGCATGCTGCTTGAGCCGTTCGTGCAGGAGTTGGCGAAGTCGCTGCGGCGATCGTTGGACGATGCGGGAGCGGATCGCGCCCGAGTTTAGTTTCTGAACTTCGAGCAGTTGCGATTTGACCTGAAGATTGGAACCAGGCGCCAGTCTTCGAACGAGGATAACGATCCACTAGACGCAGCGGAAGAAATTCCGAAACGCGGATCGATTGTGGTGTTGTTTGTCGGGAAAAGTGCGAGAGAAAATTCCTCAGCTGGATGCGCTGCGCGGAATCGCGATTCTGCTGGTCATCGCGCACAACGCGACACTGCATTACGGCACGGCGTCGTACCTACACCCGTTGTTCGATCGCGGGTGGATGGGCGTCGATCTGTTTTTTGTGCTGTCGGGATTTTTGATCAGCGGAATCCTGCTGGACACGAAAGAAACCCCCAATTACTTCAAGAATTTTTACGCGCGGCGCGTCTTGCGCATCTGGCCGCTCTATTACTGCCTCCTGGCGTTGATGTTTGTGGTCCTGCCGCGCGTGAGCGCAGCGCAAGGCGTCACGATTTTTGCGAAATCGTCGCCGTGGTGGGCGTATCCGCTATTCATGCAGAATTTCTTGCTGCCACTTTCGACGGATGCGGCTGGGCCGCTAGGAGTCACGTGGTCGCTGGCGATCGAAGAGCAGTTTTACCTCGTGTGGCCGATCATCGTGAGGTTTCTTTCGAGGCGGCAGGTGGCGGTTCTGGCGTTTGCAGGGATCGTGGTTTCACCTGTGTTGCGGTATTTTCTGGCGGCGCACCACATTCACATCTACGCCAATTTCTTTTGCCGCCTCGATGGGTTGATGCTGGGCGCGTTTCTGGCGGCGCTGGTGCGGTCGAAAAACTTTGTGCGCGAGCGGTATGTTGGGCTGGCACTGGCAGTGTTGGCGGTAACCGCGCCGCTGGCCGTGATCATGGATCTCAGACACGCGGAGTGGATTGTGTTTACGTTCACTAGCTTGGCGGCCGGCGCGATCGTTTATCTGGCGATGTTTTGGCAGCAGAGGTGGTTTCAGTGGCCGCTGGCCAACCGGTTTTTGCTATTTACGGGGACAATCAGCTACGGATTGTTTCTGCTGCACAAGATTGCGTTTGCGGGCGTGGATGGCCTGCATGTGAACTCCGTGAAGCATCCTTTGGTGACGCTGGGTGTGATTTTACTCGGGAGCTATGTGCTCGCACTCACGTCGTGGAATGTCCTTGAACAGCCGTTCCTGAGATGGAAGCGTTTCTTTGAGTTGCGACGGCGCGCGAAGATTACGGTCGTGAGCAGTGGCGACATTGGTGCTGCGACACAGGTCGGGCAGGCGTCGTAGCGTCGCGTTTCAGAAACAGCGCACGAGTTCACTGTCATAAGTGATCTCGTTCTGTCGTAACATTTTTTCAAGATCACATTCTTAGGAATCATCGGATGACGGAACAACAAAATCTCGTTCGGGACATTTCGGACACCGCACTTTGGGTTGCGTACTTTCGCGCGCGCGAAACGCAGCGTCCCGACGGACTGTTTCGCGATCCCTACGCGGAGAAACTCGCGGGCCCGAAAGGGTACGAGATCGCGGCGAAGCTGCCTGACGGAGATAAACACGAGTGGGCTTGGGTCGCGCGGACATATTTGTTCGACGAATTCATGGCGCGTGAGATCCGCGAAGGCGCGGACCTGGTGATCAATCTTGCGGCTGGGCTTGATTCGCGGCCGTATCGGATGGATGTGTCTCCGAATTTGCGCTGGGTCGAAGTCGATTTGCCTCAGTTGGTGGCATACAAAGAAGAAGTCTTGGCGAATGACAAGCCGAAGTGCAAGCTTGAACGGATTTCGCTGGATTTGAGCGATCGCGATGCGCGGCGAAAATTATTCGCGAAGTGGAACAGTGAAGCGAAGAGAATCGCTGTGATGACGGAAGGGCTACTGATTTATTTTACGCCGGAAGAAGTCGCATCGTTTGCGCGCGACCTCGCGGACGGCGAGCATTTTGTGAGCTGGGTGATCGACCTGGCGTCACCATTTCAGCTGAAGCTGATGCAGTCGAACATGGGGAAGCAGCTCGATCAGGCGGGAGCTCCGTTTAAGTTTGGACCGGCGGAGGGCGCCGAATTTTTTCGGCCGTGTGGTTGGTTGCCAAAGGATGTGCAGGGATTTTTGAAGACGGCGGCGAAGTTCAATCGCGCGCCGGCGGAGTTGCTGTCGCTATTGCCGGAGCCGAAGGGGCCGATGACACGGTATCCGTGGACGGGGATCGCCCGATTGCAGAAGCAATAGTGTTGGATTGAGTTTTTCAGAGAGATTGCTGCAAGGCAGGAACGCGCGAGCGTAATGCTGAGTGCCTTGCGTTCGTGCGTTTTGTTTTTGGGGTCTTGGGTTACAGGGCGAGAGGAGCGGCACTCGATGTGTTCGCGGTGCTTGCTGGCGTGGACGCCGTCGCGACGTAGCCCGACTTGCTGACCGAAAGAATATCGAGCCAGTTGCGATAGATGCCGACAGCGGCGTCGTGCCACGTGTTTTTCAACGTCTCCGCCACGGCGGCTTCGGGGAAGACGTCGATCAAGTCTTCCAGGCGATTTGCTTCGGCGTTCCGACGGAATTCGTTCAACAATTTCGAGGCCTCGCAGTCGAAATATCCGCGTGGCTCGGTCGGATACGTTTCGCGCTCGCGCGTCAGATGGCGGCGAACGTCGCGGCGAAATTCCTTGAGCAGCGTACGCGTGAAATATTCGGGATGCCCCTGGAAGTGAACGAAAAGGCTGCGCTGCCGGCGTTTGACGAAAAGGTTCACGCCGGCGTCAGGAGATTTGTCGAGAATTTCGTAGCCGCGCGCGACGAGCGCGTAGTCGCGCACCTCGTTCCAGCGCGAATGAGGAAAACGCGACGGGGTTGCCGCGCCGGCGATCAGCGGATGTTCTGCGTTTCTCTTGAACTCGAACACGCCGAATTGTTTGTCGCCGAGCGGATTGCGCTCGATGTTGTCGCTGTGAAGCACGCTGGCGTGCGCGGCGAGGCACGAAAGAATCGTCGAGGTCGTGCCGGTTTCGGCCCAGTCGAAAACCTGTGTCAGCGAGCGCCAGTAGGGCTCGTCGCGCATATTGCGGTGCTTCGGCTCGGTGCCGGTGATGATTGCGCCGTCGAATTTCGCGCCAAGAAGTTTTGAAATGGGGGAATAGTGTCCCGCAATGTGAGCCCGTGCGCGCTCTCCGCGGATGACTTCGGCGAGCGAAAACATCGTCACAAAAACGGGGAGGTCGCCCGCCGCCTCATCCAGCAAGTCGAAGAACTGCACTTCGGTGTCTTCGAGCGCAGGGTCGGGCATGTTGTTGATGAGCGCGATCCGCAATCCTTCGCTCGCATCGCCGCAGAAAGAGCCGCCGCACAGCGACGCGCCTTTCCTCTCGGCCCACCGAGGAGGAACCCGATCTCCTGTCATCACTAGGGGCATCTAAACTCCAGAAAGCTCAAACCACGAAATTCGACTGCGCCGTGGGCGCCGGCAACATCGACTACGCCTTCGCAGCCGCCGCGAGCGCCTGCTCGAGGTCCGCGAGAATGTCGTCGATGTGTTCGATCCCGACGCTCAGCCGAATCATCTCCGGCTTCACTCCGACTTTCGCCTGCTCTTCCGGCGTGAGCTGCCGATGCGTCGTCGAAGCCGGATGGCACGTCAGCGACTTCGAGTCGCCCATATTCACCATGCGCTTGAACAAATGGAACGCGTCGAAACATTTGCGGCTCGACTCGAATCCGCCTTTGACGCCGAACGTCAGCAGCGACACGGCGTTGTCGCCCAAATATTTTTTCGCCATCGGATAGAGCGGGCTGTCGGAAAATCCCGCGTAGCTCACCCATTCGACCATCTTGTGATCGCGCAAAAATTCAGCGACGCGACGTGCGTTGGTGACATGACGCTCGACGCGCAACGCCATCGTCTCGAGTCCCTGCAGCAGCAAAAACGCGTTGAATGGCGCCAGCGAAGCGCCGGTATTCCGCTGGCCAACCGTGCGGCAGCGCGCCACGTACGCCGCTTCCTTGAAATGTTCGGTGTAAACGAGATCGTGGTAGCAGGGCTCCGGCTTGGTCAGCATGTACCAGCGATCCGGATTCGCCGCCCACGGAAACTTGCCGCTGTCGACGATCAATCCGCCGATCGTCGTCCCGTGGCCACCCATAAACTTCGTTGCCGAGTGCACGATGATGTCAGCGCCATACTCGATCGGTCGCAGCAAAACCGGCGTCGCAACAGTGTTGTCCACGATCAGCGGAACACCATGTTTGTGCGCAACGCGCGCCAATCCTTCGACATCCGCAACATTGCCCGCAGGGTTTCCGACGCTTTCGCAATAAACCGCGCGGGTATTCTCGTCGATCATCTTCTCGACGTCTTCCGGTTTGTCGCTCGCCGCGAATCGCCCGCCGATGCCGCGCTTGGGCAAAAGATGTTGAATCAGCGTGTAGGTGGCGCCGTAAAGCTGGGGCGTCGCCACGACGTTCGTGCCGGCTTCGGCGATATTCATGATCGAATATTCAATCGCGGCCATTCCCGAGCTGACGCCGAGAGCTTCGACGCCGCCTTCGAGAGCCGCAACGCGCTTTTCCAACACGGCGTTGGTCGGATTTCCGATGCGCGTGTAGATATTTCCGACGACTTGGTTGTTAAAGAGCGCCGCGCCATGTTCCGCGCTGTCGAATTCAAACGCGACGGTCTGATAAATCGGCACCGCCACCGCTTTCGTGGTGGGGTCGCCGTCGTATCCGACGTGCAGCGCGATGGTTTCTGGTTTCATGCGTGATTTTTCGCAGTGACCGCGAGAACTACTCTTCGGCCGGAACCGCTTTTGGCGCTCTGACGGCGACGCGCTTGCCTGCCGTCGCCTTCACCAAACATTTGGCGAGGTGGCGCGCCGTGAAGCTTGCTCCGAACGCGAACCGCATCATTGGGCCGAATGTATTGGCGGCAGACACGCCGGCAAAATACAGTCCAGGCACCGACGACTCGAAAGTGCTTGAAAGAATCGGTGTGCGATTCAGATCTTTGATCTGGCGATTCAGCTCAGGGCTCAGGAATTTCAACCGGTCGAGGTCGACATGGTAGCCGGTCGCAGCGACCAAGTGGTCGGCGGCGTACTCGCGCGTGCCGCCTTGCGCAAGGCGAACCCGCAGGTGCACGCGGCCGTTTTTCACTTCGGCATGCTCGATCCCTGCGCCAAGCTGAACCTGCACTTTGCCGTCGATGCGCTCTTTCGTGAACCACGTCCCCGATGGGCCAAGGTGACGCCGCACGATTTCCACGCGAAGTGAAGCTGGCAAGAGGCGGAACAATGTCGGGAACGTGCAGAACGTCGCTGAGCGCAGGCCAGGTCCAAGTCCCGATTTCGGATGGCGAATGCGCTTCCAGAGCGAGCGCTTTTTGCCGATCTGCGGCGCGCTGTGAAAGTTCATTTCTTTCTGACGCGCGATCAGCTGCACCTGCGCGCCGCCTTCATGCAGTTCAGCGGCGAGGTCTGTGGCCGACGAGCCGCCGCCAACCACGATTACCGATTTGCCGTTAAATCTCTCGGCTTCGATGTGGCGGAAGCTGTGCGACACAAATTCGGAGGGCAGAGCCGCAAGCACTTCGGGCATCCACGCATAGTGCGTGATCCCGATCGCGAGGATGACGCGGCGCGCGGTGAGCTCTTCGCCGTCCTCAAGGCGCAGGCGGAAGCCATCGTTGGTGCGCTCAATGTTTGAGACGAATTTTTCTTCCAGCTCAGGAACCAGACGATCCCGGAACGTCAGGCCGTACTGCGTAAAAATGTCGAGCTTCACCGGCATCTGCGTTTCGGCGTACTCGAAGCCGCGCTCGGCGCAGAACTTTTTCAGCGTGAGTGCGCCATTCGGATCGGAAATGTTGGAGGCAAAGCCATCGGACTTCAGGCTCATGCTCTTGGGCATGTGCAACAGCCAGCTCTCCATGGGGCGACCGAAAATGCGGAATGGAATGCCTTTGCCACGAAGGTGGGCGGCGATGGAGAGGCCGTAGGGGCCGGCGCCGACGATAGCGATCTCAGTCATGAGAGGGAACCGCTCCTTTAGGAGTGGGACAGACACACGAGGCCGTCCCGGTACTAGGTATGAGCACGTAGAATGCCGGATATCAAATACTAAGCGCTTTAGAATCAGTGTTTTATATTGAGGCGGGTGGAAAAAAGAGAAGAAGTTGTCCCTTTGGGATAAGGTCTTACCCTGCCAAGGGAAATTTTGGGTAAAGTCCAGACCTCTACGCCGCCATTGTGACGCTAAGTTATTGATAAATAGGGCTTTGAAAGGCTATTGGGCTGTACGACTTAACCTAGGCTAGACCGAGGCCAGGGCGGCTTTCAGTTGGTCGCGCCACTCCGGGAGCTGGAGGTGGTAGCTCTGGGTCAGTCGCTCGTTGGAGAGGACGGAATACGCCGGACGGTGGGCCGGGGTGGGGTAGTCGGCGGTCGAAATCGGCGTAATTCGCTTGGTCACGATGGTTCGGCCGCCGAGCGCGGCATTGAGCCAAGGATTGGCGCCGGGAAGCTTCGCAGCTTCTTGCACGATGGCGCTGGCGAAGGCGTGCCAGTTCGTCGTTCCGCCGGCGGTCACGTGGAACGTGCCGGTCGGTGGCGTATCTCCGGCGGCCGCAGCCGCGTGGCGTTCCACCATGGACGACGTCGCTCGCGCGATTTCGTGGGCCCACGTCGGAGCACCGATCTGATCGCTCACGATGCGCAGTTCTTCACGTTGCGATGCCAGCCTCAGAATCGTCAGCAGGAAATTCTTGCCTCGCGTCGCGTAGACCCACGCGGTTCGCAGAATCAAGTGCCGACAGCCGGAATCGCGAATCGCGTTTTCGCCGTCGAGCTTCGTCTGGCCGTAAACGTTGAGCGGATTTGTCGGGTCATCCTCGGCGTAAGGGGAATCCTTCGAGCCGTCGAAGACATAGTCGGTCGAGTAGTGGACGAGAAGTGCGTTCAATTCAGTCGCTGCCGCCGCCATGGCCGCAGGAGCCTCTGCGTTAATCGCGCGAGCTTTCTCTGGTTCTTTTTCAGCGAGATCGACGGCCGTGTACGCCGCGGCGTTCACAATGATTTGTGGATGGGTGTCGTGAATGATTCGCGCCACGTCGCTCGACCGCGTGAGATCGAACGCCGCTCGATCGGGAACGACGACTTCTCCGGCGCGAGGAAGTATGCCCGCCAATTCGTGCCCGACTTGGCCACTGCTGCCGATCAACAGGATTCGAGGCTTCATTTAGGAAGAGTAGCGGGGAAGGAGTTCACGCGGCATCTCGGAAAGTTTACTGTAGCGAGCGTCTTTCTCTGAAACGAGCGGCTTGTCGATGCCCCACGCGATGTTCAATTCCGGGTCGTTCCAGATGATGCCGTGCTCGTCCTTCGGTGCATAAAAGTCGTTGCACTTGTAAAGGAACTGCGCCGATTCGCTCAGCGTAAGGAAGCCATGAGCGAAGCCCGCGGGCACGTAGATCATGTTGCACTGGTCGGCGGAAAGAACGACGCTCGTCCACTTGCCGAAGGTCGGCGAACCGACACGGATATCGACGGCCACGTCGAGAACTTCGCCCTCGATGACGCGACAGAGTTTTGCCTGCGCATGAGGAAGCTGGTAGTGCAAGCCACGGAGGGTGCCGCGACTCGAGCGCGAATGATTGTCCTGAATGAACTCGTCGGCAATGCCGAGTTCGCGAAACTTGTCGCGGTGATAGGTTTCCATGAAGAAACCGCGCGGATCGCGAAATACTTTGGGACGCAGTTCAACTACGCCGGGCAGAGCTGTAAGGACTGTTTCCATTTTCAGCGGCGAGAGCCGCGGCCTGAATCGGCGATCGCGTGCAGCGACGAATCGCGATTTTCGTAATACTTCTGATAGTAGTTCATGTAATCGCCGCCGCGAACGCCGGCCATCCACGCGGTGTTGGCACGATACCAATCGATCGTCTGACGGAAGCCGTCTTCCAGCGTAATGAGTGGTTTCCAGCTCAGCTCGCGCTCCGCCTTGTCGCACTTCAACGCGTAGCGGCGGTCGTGGCCTGGGCGATCCTTCACGTAAGAGAGCAGCGTCTCCGGCTTGCCGATGAGGCGAAGCAACTGGCGCGCAATCGTCAGGTTTTCGACGATGTCCGAGCCGCCGAGATTGTATACCTCGCCGATGCGGCCGCGTTCGAGAACCGCGAGCACGCCTTTGCAATTGTCTTCGACGTGCAGCCAGTCGCGCTCTTGTTTCCCGTCGCCGTAGATCGGCAACGCCTTGTTGTCGAGCGCGTTCGTGATCATTAAAGGCAGAAATTTCTCGGGGAACTGATACGGCCCGTAGTTGTTCGACGAGCGCGTGATCAAAGCAGGGAAGCCGTAGGTGCGAACGTACGATTTAACGAGTAAGTCGGACGACGCTTTCGACGATGAATACGGGCTGCTCGGCTGAATCGGGCTGTTCTCATCGGCGAATTTGCCGGGCTCGATGTCGCCATAAACTTCATCCGTCGAGATGTGCAGAAAGCGCGAGATGTTTTGCTTGCGCGCGACCTGGAGCAGGATGAACGTGCCTTTGACGTTGGTCTCGATCGAAGCTGCCGGTTCATAAATGCTGCGATCCACGTGGGATTCTGCCGCGAAGTGCACGATGGCATCGCAGCCCTGCATTGCCGCTTCCACAGCGGCTGCATCGCAGATATCGCCCTTGACAAAGCTGTAGCGCGGATTGTCCGCAACCGATTCGAGGTTCGCGAGATTCCCGGCGTAGGTCAGCTTGTCGAAATTGACGACGGAATAGCCTTTGCCGGAGCCCAGCACAACCCGAATAAAATTGGAGCCGATGAATCCGGCGCCGCCCGTGACTAGAATTTTCATCGCTTGCTTCCCTGACGATTTGAGGTTGTAGACATCATGTTATTCGCGCCGGTTTCGGCGACGAGGGTGTTGGCGCGGAGGAGCGACTCGAATTGACCTGCGTCGGTCCACCAGCCTTCGAGAATTTCGTATGTCAGCTTGTTTTCTTCGATGTAGAAATTGTTGACGTCGGTGATTTCGAGCTCGCCGCGGCCGGAGGGCTTGAGGCGGCGGATCTTCTGAAAGACAGTCGCATCGTATAGATAAATTCCAACCACGGCGTAGTTCGATTTCGGATTCTTCGGCTTTTCCTCAATGCCGAGGACCTTTTCGCCTTTGATTTCGGCGACGCCAAAGCGTTGCGCATCCTCGACTTTCTTCAGGAGGATTTTCGCGCCTTCTTTCTGTTTCTTAAAATTCTCAACAGCGTCGCAAATGTTGTTTTCGATGATGTTGTCGCCCAGGATGACGCAGATCGGTTCACCCGCGGCGAAGAACTCCGCCAACCCAAGAGCCTCGGCAATACCGCCTTCGCCCTCTTGATAGGTGTAATTGATATGTTTCAGGCCAAATTCGCGGCCGTTGCCGAGCAGGCGCAGAAAGTCGCCGGCGTTCTTGCCACCCGTAACAAGCAAAATCTCTTCGATGCCCGCGTTCACCAGGGTCTGGATCGGGTAGTAGACCATAGGCTTGTCGTAAATCGGCAGGAGATGCTTATTCGTGACGCGGGTGAGTGGATTCAGTCTGCTGCCGGTTCCGCCCGCTAGAACAACGCCTTTCATTTCTCCTCCATTCGGTACAACCCTGGTCGCGCCTCTGGTTACACACACTTCAAGCTCTTCAAATTATTGCGGTTGGGGTCCACAGGTAGCAAGTGGCTAGTGGAGTCAGGATGCTGGCCCCGTACCGAGTATCAGAATGGGCACCGAGCGCCCTTGAAAATCACTTCGGATGCAGTCCTGTTGGGAGCTTGCCGTAGGAATGTTCGGGGCTGGAACACGCGCCGGATTTTGTCGCCGAGGGCCGAAATTCGGTCTGTTATTTTAAGAATTATGACTTCAGGCAGTCCGCCCCAGCTCAGCCTGGTCATTGCCGCCTATAACGATTGGTTGGCGCTGGAAAAGTGCCTGGTGAGCGTGGCGAACCAGCGTAACGCGCCCGCGTTTGAAGTAGTCGTCATCGATGACGGCAGCGGGACCGAGGCGCCAGCGGGGATTACCGGTTGGCGTGGGCAATTGTGGCTGCGGGTGGTTCGGCAGGCGCACTCAGGCATTGCGACCGCGCGGAACCGCGGTGTGCAAGAGGCGTACGGCGGCGTTGTGCTGTTCACCGATTGCGATTGCTTGCTCGATGCGGATTGTCTAGGTGAACTCGCACGGGCGGCCGAGCAATTTCCCGGTGATGCGACTTTCCAGTTGCGGCTTACTGCGGATACTCGATCGACTGTTGGCCGCGCCGAGGCGCTCCAGCATTTTGCGGTGCAGCAGGGTCGGCTCGATGCTGCTGGTCGGTTGATGTACCTGAATACTTCGGGATTTGCGATTCGCCGCGACGCGGCGCTTGCTTTTGGGCAACTATTCGATCCGTTGGCGCGACGCGGCGAAGATACCTTGCTTTTGTCGCAACTAATGAAACGCGGACAGATGCCGCATTACCTTCCTAGCGCTGCGATTGAACATGCGGTGCGACTCTCGCTGGGCCGCTACATGTGGGTCGGGCTCGGCGTCGGATACAAAGAAGGATATGCCTACGCAAAGATTGCGAACAACGCGGAGAAGCTCGATCCCGGAACATCGCAGCGATGGGAGCAGCTCAAACGGCTGCATCGCATTGCGAAGGAGAAGTCGCTGGGCACGGGAGCATTCCTGGTCGTTTTTGTGCGGCAGGTTCTGCGGCTGTTTGGTCTGAAGTTCTATCGTTTGTTCAGCTGATATTTGGTTCTTGTTGTCGGTCGAGCTGAAAGTCGATTGCTTAGCGAAAACGAATCAGACGGAGATTCATGGCGGAAGTGAACGCGACGGAAATTCTGGAAAAGCTGCCGAAGAATATTCGCGGCGTTGTGGCGGAGTCGGCCCGCGCGAACGGTGAGCGTATCGCGCTCACGGAAACATCCGGAAGCTGGAGCTACGGCGAACTCGATGCGAGGATCACGGAAACGCAAGCCTGGCTTGCTGGATTGGGTGTTCGCGCGGGCGATCGCGTGATGATCGTATCGGAAAATTGTCGCGCGTTCGTTGGGTTGCTTCTCGCTGTCGCCGGAATGGACGCTTGGGCCGTGCCAGTGAACGCGAAGCTTTCGCCGCAGGAAATCGACGCGATTCGCGATCACTGTGGCGCGCGCAGGTTGATCTATACGATCACAGTCTCGCGCGCCGCAAGGGATCACGCGAAGCGACACGAGGCTGCGATCGTCGAAGCGGGAAAGCTGGGATCGATCGCCGTCGGTTCGCTGAATGAAAGTGTTGTGCCGGAGCCGCTCGATCCGAATGTGAACGAGCGCCTCGCGGCGATGATCTATACCTCCGGCACGACAGGATTGCCGAAGGGCGTGATGCTCACGCATCGGAATCTTTTGTATCTCGCGGGAGTGTCGGCGGCGATTCGTTCGCTCACGCCGGACGATCGTTTGTATGGCGTGCTGCCCATGACGCACGCGGTGGGATTGTCGGTGGTGCTGCTTGGCGCGCTGCTGAGCGGCGCGCGATTGTATCTGACGGCGCGATTCGATCCCGTCGCTGCGCTGAAATCGCTGGAGCAAGACGCACTGACGATCGTGCTCGGCGGGCCTGCGATGTTTTCGCTGCTGCTGGACTACACAAAAATGAAAGGGATGACGTCGCTGCGATTTCCCGCGCTGCGCGTGATTTCCTCTTCCGGTGCGCCGCTGACAGAAACCGTAAAAGCGGAAACCGAAAAACTTTTTGGACTCGTATTGCACAACGGATACGGCGTCACCGAATGCTCACCAACGATCGCGCAAGCTCGGCTCGATGAACCGCGCGCGGATTTGTCCGTCGGAAAAATCCTGCCTGGGATGGAAGTTGCGCTGATCGGCTCCGACGGCAATCCCGTTGCGGCCGGCGAAATCGGCGAGCTGCGCGTGAAGGGGCCGAATGTGATGAAGGGCTACTACCATGCGCCGGAAGACACGGCGGCGGTGTTGAGCGCGGACGGCTGGTTCAACACGAAGGATTTGGCGCGACTCGAGGGTGGCCACCTCTTCATTGTGGGGCGGGCGAAAGAGTTGATCGTGCGGTTTGGGTTCAATGTGTATCCGGCGGAAGTTGAGGCGGTGATGTCGGCGTTGCCGGGGGTGGCGCGAGTCGCGGTCATCGGTCGCGCGATCGAGGCGACTCAGGGCGGCGAGGATGTCATTGCGTTTGTTGAACTTACGAAGGACTCGATGGTTCGCGTCGAAGACCTCAATGATCACGCCAGCAAGAATTTATCGCCGTATAAAAGGCCGACGCAGTTTGTGATGTTGGAGTCGATGCCGGTGACGCCGACTGGGAAGCCGATGAAGGGCGAGTTGGCGAAGATGCTTACCTCGTGAAGTTTCGGGAGCGATAGCGCATTCAGTTTCAACCGCCGATTGCTCGCCTGATCGCGAAAGTAGGCGAAACCCTCCCCCCCACTATTCTGCGTAAGAGTGTGATTCCATGGGAGATATGTCCGGAAATCGCATAAGAGTTTGATTCTAAAGGGGTAAGGTTCACTGGTGGCGGGCGAATTTGTTGTAGGGATTGGACTTAGCCAGGCCGGTTTCGCGCCCAAAGATGGGCGATCGAACTCAGTAAGTGAGCGCGCCGGACTTTTTACGGGAGCCTAAGCCGTTTTTGGCGTTTGATTGGGGGGCGTCGGCGGCTGGCATAGGGCCGCTGAAGCCGTAGGAGGCATTCCCGTGTCCATTGCCGTTCATCGAGTCAGCGAACGGCGATTGCGCCGGGTGGTGGGCGGGCTTGCCTGACGGGAACGAGAGGCGCGGCTTGTTGTTCACCAGGAAGTCGACAAGGTCGAGGTAGCCTGCGCGGTTGGCGTCCCAGGTAAATTTCTTCACGAATTCGAGGGAGTTTTCTACCTGATGGCGGCGGAGATCCGGGTTCTTCGCCATTCGGAGCATGGCGTCGGCGAGGCTCGCCTCGTCGTTTGCCTTGAAGAACGTAACGAGGGAGTCGTCGAAGTAATAGCTGTCGATCGTCGTGTTGGGAACGATGAGAGGGACGCCGACGGTCATGAATTCGAGAGTTTTGGTGCTGAAGGCTTCGTCGCCGAAGGCGTTACTGCGCTTGGGGACGACGCCGAGATCGGCGCCGGCGATGACGCTGGAAACCTGCTCGAGAGGAACGATACCTTTCAGGAAGACGCGATCCTGCAGACTGAGTTCGCCGATCAAGGATCGGAGATATTCCAACTGCTCACCGGCGCCGTAGATATGAAATTCGGCTTCGGGAATCTGATCCTTAACGCGCGAGAACGCGCGAACGGCGAGATCGAGACCCTGGTGGTAGTTGAGGGTGCCGGGGTACAGCATGACGAATTTGCCGTCGTTGCGCGGAGCACCGCTTTTCTGCTGGAAGAGCGCCGAATCGGGATAGTTCAGAAAGGTGGTGCACTTGGAATCCGGCACGGAGCGGGCAACGAGGCGATCGCCCCAGATATGATTTGCTGCGATGACGTGATCCGCGAAGCGCGTCGAAAGCCGCTCGATGGTGAGAAGAATCTTGAACGCCAGCGAATCGCGCGTGCTGTTGAACTTGCTGACGTAAAACTCCGGCATGATGTCGTGAATATCGAGAATGACCTTGGCGCCACCGAGCTTCGCGAATAGAGCAGCGAACACCTCGAAGTCCGGAACGGAGTGGACGTGAATGAGGTCATAGCGCTCTTTCAGGTGGCTCTTGGTGAGGAAGGCCATGGAGCGTAGAAAGAACTGGATCAAGCGCCAGACGTGGGTGAATTTGCCCTTTTCGTTGATCTGGCGGGGTTGGATGCGATGGACGCGGACACCGCTGATGACTTCAAAAGCGGGCAATCCCTCACGCCGCAGCGAGACCGCTTCGACATAATCGCCACGCTTGGCCAAGGCTTCGGCGTATCGCCTGACGCGATTGTCGGTTTCATAGAACGCATACGCCACCATGCAGATTTTCATGGGTTTCCGGAGCAGCAGAGGGTTTACTGGCCTCCTCGTGGGCACAGGGTCGAGGTGGATACTTCTTTCGGAATTATAGTTTGTGGGCACTGTGGGGACTTCCTTTGTATCGGCGTGGCTTGTTCAAACGATACCGATAGATGTTGAAAACACTAGTGGAACTGGTAGACACGGCGACGACGATGCAATGAAGCAACGATGTAACGAAGTGACGACAGAAAAAGCGGCATGTGCGAGATGCGCTGTTGACGATGGCGCTGGAAGTTGACGCCGGGCGGGGCGAGCCCCGCCCCTACAAAGACTGAGAGCGACTCACATCTTGGCCGGGGATACGCTAACCGACGGAGCGAACTTGAGCGACTGCGGGCTCCAAGGAGTATTTGAGGTGCGCGCCGTCGATCGTGGCGTAGGCGACGCGGGCTCGGTCGGCATTCGGTCCTTCGATCGTCCAACCGTCGGACGATTTCACGAGGCGCATCGCGCGGCGGTCGCGCCACCACTGAGCGGCCTGATAGGGAAGCGGAATCCAGTAGTTGCGCTCGTGGCGCAAAGCATCGAGATAAGCGAGCAGATCGGTGTACACCTTTTGCGCGCGGTCGTCCTGGAGATAGTCGGGGTGGCTGATGAAGGTCATCAGCCCATTGCGACCGCCGACCAAATCGATCTGCCGTTTCCACACATCGATCGAATAATTCTCCATGATGTGGAAGAGCGAATAATCCTGCGTCATCGTGAGCGGAAGCTCGACGATGTCGCCGATGAAATACGGCATGACCGTGCAGCAACCGCCGCGCTGAGGCTCGAGATGCGCGACGTTGGGCACCGACATGTCGTAGGAGAGATTCAGCTCGGACATCCAGTCCTGATTGCGATACATCGCGCCGGCGCGGAAGCCCAGCGCCTTGAACTCGGAGATGTAACGATTGATTTTCGAAGCCCGGCGCAAAAATTCTGCGCGCTCCTTAAACAGCGAGCCATCGTGGTTGAGGTCGTGGACGTTGACTTCAAATCCGCGAGAGCGGATGGAATCCAGGAACGCCGGCTCGACGGGATAGCGCACCTCGGGAATGACCTGGAACGACGACTTGATGTGATGCGCGTCGTCCATGTCCATCAAGCGTGAGCAGAACGCCTTCCCAGCCGGCGCTTCGATGTCGTGAGTCATGAGGACGCAAGCAGAAGCGCCTTCGGGCCAGAACCAGATGAACGGCATTTGCGTGACGCCGTTGGCGAGCATGCGCTCGCGCAGAAATTGCTCGTGAAGATCGTCGATCGTGAAGTCGACCGGCCACTTCGGGAACGGCAGATCCTGCCACCCGCGAAGATACATGCGCTGAAAGTGGCGGCGCACGCCGACCGGAAGAATCTCGCGAACGGCGTAATAACCGATGCGAGCGATCTGTTTCGGCAGCGACTTTTTGCCCGCGCAGTTGGTGTGCGAGACGTAGCGCTCCGAACGAATACTGTCGATCAAATCTGGCGGATTGAACGGAAATGGCTGTCCACCGGCATTGTCTTGGCGCGTATTGACTTCGGGCAGAGGCTGATCGAGAGACGGCGAAGGAACCTGCCCAGAAATTTTTCCGAAACAAGTGGCGTTGGCAAAGCGGAAAAATCCCGTCCGACCATCGCCGTTGGAATAGGCGAAAGAGAAGCGAGGGTCGTCGGGAAGCCGAAAATATTCCGCGAGTTGTTTGTCCACTTTCGGTGACCTGGCAAAGCGAATCTGGTCTATAGGTAGCAACTGGCCCGCCAAAATGGGAAGGCGAGCTAACCTATGTGTTTATAGAGGATTGCGCCGATACGATTGAGGATCGGCTGGGGCAGCACACCCAGCAGGCGGTTGGAAGACGTCACCTTCCAATTACCGAAGCCACGGCGGCGTGAACGGGATGGGTCGGATTGAAGGCGCCAATACGTCAGGCGCGTAGGCTCGCCGGCCCAGTTGGATTTGAAGCGGACCAGTCCGGGGTTATCGATCGCGGATCGTCCCAAATCGAGCACCTCAGCGCCGTCGCGGCAGGCGTCCTGAATGGTCTGCCAGAGCAGCAAGCAAGTGGCGTTCATGCTTTTGAAGCGAAGATCGGAACAACTGTATTTGTAGCAGATGTGGCCGAAAGCTTTGAGGTTAAGAACGGCCGCTACGGGACGCTTGCCTTTGTACGCGACGCGAATGTCGATGCCACCTTCGCCCATGCAGCGGACGAGATTTTCGAACCATGCGTAAGGCTGCGGCGGGAGGCCCTGGCGACGGCGCGTGATCGCCATGAGATCGAAGAAATCGCGGATCAGTTTGGGCGAGCGGCCGACTTCGCAGATCAGGCCGAGCCGCTCTGCTCGACGGATGCGGTATTGGACCGAAGATTTGTGAAATTGGCGAAAGAGCGCATCGGCGGAAGCATCGAGCTGCAAACGATGCAGCAGGTATGCGTCGCAGCGCTGAAAGCCCGAGGCCTGGAGCACATCGTCGAAAGAATTGTCGATCGGGCGAATTTCAACGTAATTCCAACCTTCGGCCGAGAGGAGCGGCTTCAGATCGGCGAGCAGAGACTGGACTTCGGCGGGACTAGAGACGAGCGGGGAGCAGTGATCGGAGAAGGGCAGCGAGATGAGGCGATTGCCGGTGAGCCAACTGCGGACGCGCGACAGGACGATGCCTGACGCGTCGGAGAGTGCGGGTCGATCGCCGCGAAATACGAATGATTCGTAATCGTAAGTGTCGCGAAGGGCCTGAAGCCAGCCAGAGGAATGGAATACCGACGCGCGTGGATGGTGCGCACGCGCGCGCGAGCCGTCAGAAATGGCTGACCTGCGATCTTGAGAGTCGATCGTGTGTTCCGTCGAAGAAGCTTGCTGGCTCCATTCTACCGAGATTGGAAGTGCGTCGTTCACGGGGAAGAGTAAATTCAGGACTGAGTTTGCTGACGAAGGTACGGCGAGATGGCGTCGCCGAGCGTTGCGATGGCCTTAGTTTGAACTTCGGGAATCACGGTTTGCAGATGGCGGCGCGAGCTTTCCCGGCGATCGAAAGCTTCGCCGATGATTTGCAGAATTTGATTCTCGTCGAGCTTTCGCGGGTCGGCGACGGCTTCGGTCATGCCGATGGTTTCGAGGACGCCGACGAATTTGTCGCTATAGGAGATGGCGACGGCGGGGACGCCCTGAGAAAGCGCGGCGATACAGGCGTGCATGCGGGAACCGGTGAAGAAGTCACACTGCGCGATGACGTGTTTGACCTGGGGAGCAGTGAAGTCGGCGCCGGCGAAAAACAGCTGGCCGGGGTATTTGGTTTGCAGGCGCGCGAAGATTTCGCGGCAAACGGCGTCGTCGCCTTCGCCCGGGCCACTGCCGAGATTTTCGGATTGGACGTGGGAGACGAGGACGACGGCGGCGGATTTCTCTCGGATGAAAAATTCGATCATGTTTTCGACGAGAACGCGATAGTCGGCTTTGAGGCCGAACTCGTTCTTGCCGGTGTATCCGCCGGAATAGAGAAGGCCGCTGACGTTGAAGCCGACGAGCGGGCGATTATTCGCTTTGGCGGCTGCGATCCAGGAATTGTCGTAGTTGGGCTTCGCTTCGGGTTTGAGGAGAAATCCGACGTCGAAACAGAATTTCACTTTACCCGCTTGCGAAGCAGGGAGAAGCTTGCGCGCGTCGTCGATGCTTTTCTTATCGCGGAGGTAGACGCACTCGGAGTGGGAAATGATGTAGCGCGCGATGCGGCGTGCGAACGATCCTTTGAAGGGGCCGAAAGTCTGTGGGAACACGATGAGTTTTTTGCCGAGAAGGATGATGAGAATCTGCGGAAGGCCGACGTAGAAGAGTCGCTCCAGGCCATAGATGTCCGCGAAGCTGTCACCGCCGGCGATGGAGCCGAAGACGTCGGTTTCGGAGATGAACTTGAGTGTGGAGTTGCGCTCGATGACGCGATTGCGGAAAGACTTGATCGGGATGAGGCGGAGAAGAATGGAGAGCGCGATCAAGTAGGCGATGTTGTTTGGAAGAAAGAGGCGCTTGGAGAAACGGAGATTGACGAAGTCGACGGCGACGTCGCGATCATTGAAGCGGACGTTGCGGCGGAACGGATCATAACCGTAGTCGAGGACGGAGACTTGGGCGTTGGTGTAGTTGGAGAGGATCGCGGAAATGGAGCCGCCGAGAAGGGCGCCGACGCCGAGGTTGGGGCTGTCGAAAGTGACGCCCATGAGCGCGACTTTCACGGGAGCCGGATTCGTATTCCCAATGCGCGTGGTGACCGGCTGTGTTTCGGTGCTGGCGGTGAGCGCAGGCATCACGCGTGCTCCTTTTCGAGAGCGGAGTCGTGCGTGTGCGCTGTTGCGTTTGCGAGCGCTTCGTTGAGCACCGGAAGGAGAGGATGCTCGACGGCGGGATCGATCGTGGCGGTCATATAGGGCATGAAGGCGGCGCAGTCTTTCACAGAGCGCTCCCACCAGCGGCTGGCGAGGATGCGGTCGATGGTCGGCTGATCGAAGCGGAACTTGATGATGCGCGCGGGGTTGCCGCCAACGATGGCGAAGTCGGGAACGTCCTTGGTTACTACCGCGCCTGCGGCGACGACTGCGCCGATACCGATGCGGTTGCAGCCAGGAGTGACGATGGCGCGAGCGCCGAGCCAGGCATCGTGGCCGATTTCGAGTTTGCTGAACTGCATCGCGTCTTTTTCGATGTAGCCGAGGTGGCGATTGAAGAAGAACGGATGCGTCGAAAGGCGATTGAGCGGGTGGTTGCGGAGAAGGATTAACACGCCCGCGGCGATGGAGACGTAGCGGCCGATGGCGACGCCAGCGGGAAATGAGCCGGGGATGAGGCCTTCGCCATAGCTGTAGGCGCCGGCGGTGACGCCGTGGTAGCGCGCGAGAATGTCGCGCAGAGTCGCGCTGTAAAAATCGCCGCCTTCGAACTTGTAGCAATACTTCACGCAGAAGCGACGCAGCGGCTCACGGCGATAGGCGGAGAGCAGCAGCGGGCTGATGGCGGAGCGTTGGAGTTCGGCGGTCATGCGCGGCTAGATCTCCACACTCTCGACAATGGGGGGCGTCGGAATCAGCTTGCGCCGGGCCGAACCCAGGAACGCACGGAGTTCCTGGAGCAAATGCGGGTGCAACGCGAACATTGCCGTGATGGCGATGCCGGGGATTATGAGGCTCGCGGCCATCGCGAGGGGGATGCCGTTGTGCGTGCCGCCGAGCAAAATCGCGGCGGTGGCCATGGCGACGCCAACGAAGAAGGGAACGCCGGCGCGAAGGCAGAGCGAGGGCGCGAGTTCATTGCGATGCGACAGGCGCCAAATCGTGACGGCGGTGGCGAGTATTTCGCCGATGAAACCGCAGATCGGAATCCAGAAGAGCCCGGCGCCGAAAGCGGCAACGCAAAGCATCCCGATGAGGGCGAGGGAGCGCGCGAGATTGGAGAGCATCGCGTTCTGCGTGTCGCCTTGCGCAATGGCGGCGACTGTCGGTGCGACGCGGAAGATGCGGAGGCCCCACATTGCGGCGAGCCATGCGATGAAGGTGGCGGCGTTGGTGTACTTCGGGCCGTAGAGGAGCGAGACGAGCCAGCCGCCGGAGAGCATGAAGGGGAGCGTGATGAGAATGGCGGCGATGGCGATGAGCTGCGAAGTCAGCGCATAGCGGTCGCGAAATTCCTGGAGATTTTGCTGCGCCTGCGAGAGAAGCGGGAGGAAGAGCGACGTGCCGATGTTGGCGACGACCATCGTCGGCGCCATGGTGAGAGCGAAGGCGACGGAGTAAACGCCGAGGTCGGAGAGCGTGAAGTGGCTGCGCGGAAAGAGGCGATTGGCGGAGCCGATGATCAGGCGGTCGCCTTCGAAGATGCCGTACATCAGGAGGCCGTTGATGAGAAGAGGCCAGCCGAAATGGAACATGCTGCGGACGTAGTTTTTGTCCCACGTCCAGGAGTAGCGGCGCTTGGCGACGAGGTGGGAAATGATGGTCTGGAAGAGGGATTGGAGAACGAGAACCCAGAGCATCACCGAATAGTTGCGGAGCCAGTAGACCAGCGGGAAGGTGATGACGGTGACGAGCGCGTTGGAGCCGGCGGTCATCAGCACCCAGGGCATGAACGTCATTTCGCGCTGGAGGCGGTAGGTGTCGAGGTGCGAGAAGCCGAGCAGAAACGGGTAAACGGCGAGGCAGGCGAAGGCCCAGGTGGCTTGGGGGACTCCGAACAGATGGGACAAGGGAATCGCTAAAGCAAGCAGAATGAGGCTGTTGCCGATGCCGCGGACGACCTTCATGGCTTGCGCGGTGGATTGAAGACCGGGCTCGTTGCCGTCGGGCGACTGCACCAGGAGCATTTCAGACGCGACGTTGGAGACCATCTCCATCAACGAGAGGGTCATCGCGAAGGTGGCGGCGATACCGAAATCAGCGGGGCTGACGATGCGCGCGATGACGAGGTTGCGCACAAACGAGCAGGCTTGGCTGACGATTTGTCCCAGAGCGAGCTGGGAGCCGCCTTTAAAGATTGAGTTGAAAACGGACATGCAAGGGCCTTTCGACAAGGGGAGACGGCTAAGCCGGGAAGCGTGACCCGGGATGCGTGACCGGGGCTAACTGACTGTCGCCTGAAACAGCTACTGCCGAGATTGCTTCGAGACTGCCTGAAGTGCCGTACACACGACTTTGCCAGGAACGCTGCGGGCGGTCCTGGCAAGGTGTTGAAGCTTAATTTTATCGTCTGGCCGGGCGCTGCCCATAGGAAGGAAGGGCAGTTGTGTCGTGAGACGTATTGAAAGCTATCGAAGAGCTATTGAGTCGTGACCGTCACGGTCAGGTTTGTCGGTGGAGCCGGAGGCGTCGGACTGCCACCAGAGGTAGACCCGCTTAGAGCGTATGGGCCAAGGTCCCATGCTCCGGTAGTTGGGCGCGAAACACCGGCGGCGCTTCCCGATGCGCCGATGGCCGTCGGCTTCGCGGTATCGAGCAGGCTATCGCCGACCGAGGTGAGGTCTGCACCGGACGAGTGAGCGAAAGAAGAGGCGCTGGCGATCGTGTAATCCGAATTCAGGCCGGGATTCGAGGTCGATGAGGACGAGTCGCCCGTCTTGGACTGCCACTGCGAGAACGACATGAAGTTGCCTTGATAAACCCAGCCCTGGCTGCCGATGTTGAAGTAATCGTTGTTGGCGAAGGTGAAGCTGCCGCCGCCGTTGGGGTCGTAGATGGCGGTGTTGCAATTCAGGATGACGTTGTTCTTGACGTTGAAGTTGTCGCCGGAGTTGCCGTCGAGCTCCATGCCGATACCGGAGTTGTTGTTGACGGAGACGCAGTCGGCCACGTTGTTGTAGATGCCGAAGGTGTTGTTGTTGCTGGCGATGAAGTAGCAGCCGTCGCCGGGGGCGCCGGAGCCACCGGTGAGGGTGCAGATGTTGTTGAAAATGTCGCCGGACATCGAGCCGCTCGAGCCGGGCACGGCCTGCTCGAGGAAGTAGGCTGCGGTGCCGCCGATTGTCGGCCAGGCGCCGTGGGTGTTGTTGTCGTAGATCTGAAGACCGGTGATGGAGGACGAGCCGCCGTTGGTGAAGATGTGGATCGACTCCATGTGGGTGGTGTCGTTGGCGTTGCCCCAGTTGATGCCGACAGTGAAGTCGTTCGCGTGGAGCTTGCCGCCGGAATCGTTGCAGCTGGAGCTGCCGCAGGCGTAGTAGATGCCGGCGCCGATGTTGACGAAGGTGTTGTGGTCGATCTCGTTGCCGTTGCTGCTGCTGCCGAGGGCGAAGAAGACGCCCTTCTCGGAGTCGGTGAAGCTGATGTTGTGGAAGTGGTTGCCGCTGCCGCCCGACGTGTAGATGCCGTAGGTGTTGAGGCCGTCGCTGCCGGAGCCGCTCTTTTTGTAGATCGGCCCGATGCCGCCGTTGCGAATCTCGACGTTGCTGTAACCCTGGCCGAAGCTGTCGGTGATGCCGGAGGCGACGGTCTGGCTGCCGAGGCCACTGCCGTTGTTGGGGCAGGTTACCGCGGCGCTGTTGCCACCAAAATCGAGTACGAGCCACTGGCGGCCAGGGAGCTGAATGCTGCCCTGAGTGCTGCAGGCGCTGACACTGGCGCCAGATTCCCACTGAATCGTGATCGGGTTGCCGCTGGAGCCGCTGCCTTGCGCGGTCAAAACCGTGGTGATGGTGCCGCAGAGATGAACCGTCGTGCCGGCGCCGATGGTGCTGCCCCAGTTGCTACCGCTATTGAAGAAGCTCGCGGGCTTGGCGTTCGCGCAGCTGGACCCGTCGCCAGCGCCGCCGCCCGATTGAGAGATGTAAACCGCGGAACTTGCACCCCGCGCCGAGCCGCAGAACATGACGGCGAGGAGCGCGAAAGCGCATGCCAGAGCAGTAAAGTGGAGGCCGCGTTTGATCACGTAGGTCGAATCCGAAGTCATTTTTCTCGCCTGTACGACCGTAGTTCTGGACTCCCCAAAGTCTAGGATTTAGCCGCGACAGGTCGCTACTGTCCTTCTGGACAGTCTTAGTACATGAGTTGACTTACTTCGTGGCTGTACCGGGGAGGGCACGGGTGGGCAGTGAGTCCTGGACCCGATCTGCGCGCGAGTTTGAGGCTTGCCGCAGAGCGGAACTGGAGAAAGCTGCCGTGGCAGGCGCCGAGGTTTCGGGCACGACGGCGGGTGCCCTAACTGGCTCGGCGTCACGCTTTCCGAAGGCCGGAACGGCTGGGCGCGACTCTTCAGGCTCGACGTTCACCTTGGCCAAAAATTCGTGGCGCGGCATGCGGAGTGAATCCCCGCAAAGGACGGAAATGAACGCGAGGAGCATGAACCAGGTCACGAAGTTCTGGTCGAAGTAGCTCACCGAGATGTAGCTGGCGGTGTGGACGAAGAGGGCAGCGCCGAAAGCCCAAACAAGCTTGAGGCTTGGCGAACCGGGACGGTCGATTTCGCCAAGGCGGATGGTACGTCCGACCGCTTTATACGCGATGACGATGGTCGCGATGAACAGAATCATCGTGAGTAAGCCGCCATTGGCCCCGGCCAGGATATAGGCGTTGGTCACGTCGAATAGGTGGTCGTTCTTGTCGGCCCAGGCTTCGGTGGACTTGGTGCCGAAGAGCCACCAGTCGCCAAGATTCGCGAACGCTCGATCGATCAGGACGGCGCGGTGGTATCCGGTCGAACCCTGAACAACGTCAACGCGCGCGAGCAGGTACCAGATCGGCGCCTTCATTGCGAGTTGCATGGCGGCGAGACCCGCGACCAGGGCCCAGCGCACTTTGCGCATGCTCTTGCGAATCGGCCAGAACATAAAAGCCATGATGCCGAAGCAGAACGTGAGCAACGGGCCGCTCGACGCCGATGTGAACATGATGATGAAGCTCGCGAGGACCGCGAGAACCACCCACTTGCGCTTTTTTTGGAGAAAGAGCCAAAGCCCGACAAAGAGCGGCATCATCGTCGAGCCGAAAGTGCCGGCAAGAATCGGGTGCGCGAACGGGCCTTCGCAACGCAGCCGATCGTCGCGAACGAATGTCATTTCAGGAACGCCGCCAAAGATCGCGAAGGGGTTGTGCCCAGTCCGGCTCTCCCAAAACATCGCGCCCGCCAGGGGCAGAACCGCAAACGCGGAGACTTTCAGCGCCTGCACGACATCGGCTTCATCGCGCAAGAAAATGCGGAAGAAGAAATACATGCCGATCTGGTTGTAGGCCTCGCCGAGTTTCCATTTGAAAGCGTCACCTGTTTGCCACAGCAGCGTGTACGCGATAAGGCTCGAGATACACGTCGCGATGACGACTTTATCCAGCGAATTGAACTGAATACGGCGAAACTCGCGGCGAAGCAGCAGCCTAGCCCACGCGAAAATCAAAAGGATGCGGATCATCGTGAAATTCAGATCCGCGATCATAACGCGCATGCCCATGGTCATGTAGCAGACCATCGCCAGGATGGGTAACAAGGCGTACTTGCGAGGCAGAATGACCAGAAGCACGCACATGGTCAACGTAAACACCAATCCCAGCGGGTTGATGAATGTTGAGCCGTCTGTGATGAGTGATGGATCTACTGGATGCATGCGAGATTTCCGACCAAAAATGTTTCGCTGAGATAGCTTCGTGCCACTAAGCCGGCCGCTTGACCCACGTTTCGAGCCCTAAAGACCAGCGCAGCACGCCCTTCCACTTTTGCACTGCAACTCGGACAGCTTGCCGCTGATATTGGCCCAATGTGACGACGTACACGCCAAAAAGCAGCAGCAAGCGGAAGCATGCAGCAACGCCAATCGCAAATTGAAACAGCGCAGCATAGGTCTTGCCGCGGTGCATCGCCATGAACGCGTGCAACGATTCGCGCGTCATCACCGTCGCAAAGTTGCTCTGCGGTTCCTTGCTGGAGCTTTGCCCGCCGTGATGAACCACTTCGGCGCGCCCTTCGTAGAGAATTTTGTGCCCAGCGCGATGGACCTTGTAACAAAGGTCCACATCTTCCGCGTACATGAAGAAATTCTCGGTGAACAGGCCGACCTGTTCGAACACGTCGCGGCGAATCAGCAGGCAAGCGCCCGAGACAACTTCGATCTGTGATGGCTCGGTCTGACCGCTAAACAAAGGCCAGGTCCCCCAGAACGAAGAGCGCGGAAATCTGTTCCGCAAAAATTCAGTGTCGAGAAACTGATTCAGCACAGTCGGAAACGCCTGAATGCAGCTGGTCTGAATCGTCATGTCGGAGTTAAACAGCTTCGCACCGACGATGCCGACCTCCGGCCGCGACTTCATGCATTCGACCAGCGTCTTCAGCGCGTCCCCGATCACTTCCGTATCGGGATTGAGCAGCAGTACGAACTCGCCCTTCGAATGGCGAAACCCGAGATTGTTCGCTTTAGCGAACCCTAGATTGTCGTTGCTCTGGATGTACTGAACGAGCGGATACTCGCGGCAAACCGCATCGGCGCCGTCGAACGACGCGTTGTCCACGACCATCGTTTCGAACGCGAGATTCTTCGTGTTCGCAAATATCGACGCGAGGCACTTTCGCAGGAACGCTGCGGAGCGCCAGTTGACGATGATGATCGAAAGTTCCGGTGTCGCGGACATGGTCAGAATCTCAGATAAAAATCTGAGTGTCGAAATCTCACGCAGAAATAAACTGCCGGTGCCACAGCTCGAACGACAGCAAAAGATAGATGTGCCGGCGTCGCTGTTCCTGCTGGCCTTCGTGGTCAGCCAGCAATGTACGGATGTAATTTTGATCGAAAAATTTCGCTGCGGCGGAATCGCTGCTCAAAAGCGATTCGTGAACGAACGGTTTCATCGAGGTGCGCAGCCAATCGCCGACGGGATTCGCAAAGCCCTTCTTCTTGCGATAGACAATTTCTTTCGGCAGCCATTTTTCGGCAGCTTTCTTGTGCAGATACTTGCCGTTGAGGCCTTTGATCTTCATGTTCGGCGGCAGTGTCTCGATGAACTCGACCAGCCGGTAGTCGAGAAAGGGGACGCGCAGTTCGAGCGAATTTGCCATCGAAGTCTTGTCGCCAACCATCAGCAAGTCATCGGGGAGGTTGGTGCGCGTATCCATGTAGAGAATCTGCGTGAGCGGGTCGAGATCGGCGACGTCGCGTTGCAACGGCCCGAGCGCTCGTTTCGCTTCCACTCCGTTGGCCGAAATGTGCTGCTTGACCCACGGCTGGAAGAGCTGGCCCTTCATATCGGTGCTGAAGAATGAGTAGACGTTGACCATGCGGGTCAGCACGTCTTTTTCGTGCAGCGAGGAAAGACCGCGCTTCAGGACTTCGTTCTTCACGAAACGCTGGCCGACCGGGCTGAGCACGTCGCGCGTCAGGAACTGCGGAAGCTGCGCGTAATATTTCGAAAATTTCATGCCGAGGTAGCGGTCATAGCCGGCCCACGGCTCGTCGGCGCCTTGGCCCGCAAGCGCGCACTTCACATGCTCGCTGGTCATTTTGCTGAGGAAATAAAACGCGGCGGCCGTTTCATTGCCGACCGGCTCTTCGATATCCCACAGATAGCGCTCGTAATATTTAACGTAGTCTTCGTAACTCAGAGTCATCTCGCGATGATCGGAGTTGAACATCTTCGCCATCTTGCGGGCGTCTTCGTTTTCGTTGGTCTTTTCGCCTTGATTGAATCCGAGCGTAAAGGTCTGAATCGGATGGTTCGACAGCTTGCTCATGATCGAGAGCAAAGCCCCGGAATCGACACCCGAGCTGAGAAAGAGTCCGACGGGGACGTCGCTGCGCATCTGTAGTTTCACGGCGTCTTCGACGAGCGCCTGGTATTCCTCGATAGCTTCGTTTTCTTTGATGTCTTCGCGGATGACCGGTGTGACTTTCCAGAACCGATCAATGGAAACCTTTCCGTTCTCGATCACCATGCGGTGCGCGGACGGAAGTTTCTGAATGCCCTTGAAGAGCGTGCGATCTGCCGGAACATAGCGCAGCGTGAAGAGCAAGCTCAGCGAAGTCAGGTCAACTTCGCGCGGGCATTCCTTGTCGGCAAGCAGCGCTTTCACTTCGGAAGAGAAAAGCAGCCGGCTGCCGATCTGTGTGTAGTAGAGCGGCTTGACACCCAGATGGTCGCGCGCGATAAGCACGCGATTGCGCCGCGTGTCGTGCAGCGCAAACGCAAAAATGCCGTTGAACTTCTGGGTGCAGTCGTCGCCCCACTCTTCGTAACCGTGAACGATCACTTCCGTATCGGACTTGGTCTTGAAGACGTGGCCTTTTTTCTGCAGTTCTTCGCGCAACTCGATGAAGTTGTAGATTTCGCCGTTGAAAACGACCTGTATCGTGCCGTCTTCATTGGCCTGCGGCTGCCATCCGCCGGAAAGGTCGATGATACTGAGCCGGCGGTTCGCAAGGCCGATCGGGCCATGAAAATAAAAGCCGTCGCCATCGGGGCCGCGATGGACGATGCGCTGATTCATCGCTTCGAGCAAGCCGCGATCAGCTGGCTTGCCGTTTAGCTCAATGATTCCGCAGATTCCGCACATAGTGTTTGTTCCGAGTCCTTAAATTCTTGAATGTGGCGTCGAGCCGCTTAGACCAGCGGCTTCAAAATTCGGCGATTCAACATCCGCTGATAGAACCGTGATTCGTCGTCGGTCACCAGGCGCTTCTGGCCCGACAGCGACGCTTTAACAAATCCGTAGAACATCGCGACGCCGCCGATCAGAAACGGCGAGCCTGAAATCGCACGATGGAGCGACTTGAACAGAAAGAAGAAAAGTCCGCCGCCGGTGAGGTAATAAATCTCGCCGTGGAAGCGGCACGTGCTGAGGCTTCCGGCTTTCGATCCTTCGGGCTTCAGGTGATTGAATTGAATGTCATCGAAGTGGCGCGTCTTCCAGCCTTTGAACTGCGCGCGAATCTCGTCGATGGTGTCCCAGCCGCGATCGAGAACGAAGCCGTCGATGTCGCGGAAGCACTGCAGGCGGACGACTTTCGTCGCTCCGGCCGCGTGATACGAAGGCATTTTCACCGGACGCCATTCGCCGGTGGAATTTTCGCGATACAGGCCGGAGACTACGCCGAGCTTCGGATCGGCGTCCATTTCGCGAATCAGGCGTTCGAAATAATCGGCGGGCAATTCGAGGTCGCAATCCATTTTCACGACGTAGTCGTGCGGAATGTTGCGGATCGACTCATAGCCGGTCGCGAACGCGCGAATTTCGGTGACACCGAGGTTGCGGACGGCGCCGCGATCGATGCGCATCGACTTGATCCAGTCGTGATCGCGTGTGTATTTCGCGATGATTGCCGGCGTCCGATCGGTCGAACCGTCGTCCACGATCAGCCACTGCACCGGGCGAACGGTCTGCTTCAACATCGATTGAATCGTGCGCTCGATGTACAGCTCTTCGTCCTTGACCGGCGAGACGACGATGTAGCGCGACGTGAATGCAGCGGATTGCGTCACGAGAATTTTGCCTTCAGCGATTTGGAAAGAGATTGCACGCCGCCGAGCCAGTCGTAGTCGCCGTTGAGTTTTGCGGCGAAGAGCGACGGGTCGTCCCAGGAATTTGCGGGGAGACGTTTGAGCGAGAAGCGATCTTCGATTCCGTGCGTCGAGCCGATGATCGTCGAAACTCCGTTTTGGTAGCCGGCATCGACCAAGACACTGCGCAAACGCTGAACGAATTCGCGGTCGTGCTGCGGAAACGCATACGGATAAGCGAAAGAATCGATCGCGTAACCAAGTTCGTCTTCGATCGTTTTCTTCGAATCGCGGAGCTCGGCTTCGAGCTGATCGTTGCCGACCTCCTTCAGGATCGGGTGCGTCACGGTGTGCGAGCCGAAGAGAACGCCGGCACGCGCAAGTTCGCGCACCTCGTTCCAGGTAAGGCAGTCGAGCCCTTTGAATGTGGCCGTTGTTTTCTGGATGTACGCCGTCGGCAAATACACGACCGCGGTGAATCCGAATTTCGCCAGGATCGGCTGCGCGTTGGTGTAGAAATCCTGGAAGCCGTCGTCGAACGTGATGATCACCGGCTTGCGAACAAGGCGAATGCTGGTCTCGCCGCTCGCAAAAACATCAGCCGGAGAAATTGTTTCGAATCCGTTGTCGTGCAGATAACGCATCTGCTGTTCGAAAACAGCTGGCGACGTGACCGTGCCGAAATACGGATGGCGCGAATCAGCAGTCGGTTCCGCAACGCTGTGGTACATCAAAATCGGAATGCGCAAAGCCGCCGGCGACGAACTGATGCGGCGCAGCGGCCGCACGAAGCGCAGGCTGACGAGACGGTCAACGCGCAGAGCGGAGGGTTGCGTCGCAGATGATTCGAAGGCTGGCATTTCGTGCTGGACTGTTCGAAAAATTAGAAGGAGTTAGGAAATAAAGACGCAAGCCGGGCCGCGTGTTGCGCCGCTCGGCCTGCGCGATGACTGTGTGAGGCTCGACCCGACCGGCGCTTAGACCGACGCGACCGTGACGAATGCTTCGACGCCCTGCGCCACGCTTGCCTGCTGCGCTTTCTGCAGCTGCGGGTACATCGGCAGCGACAGGATTTCGAGCGCCAGCTTTTCGGTGACGGGGAAGTCGCCGTTCTTGTAGCCGAGCGACTTGTAGGCGTTCTGCAAGTGCAGAGGGATTGGATAGTGGATGCCGGTGTCGATCTTGGCTTCGGCGAGGTGTTTCTGGAGGCCATCGCGATCGGCAACGCGCACCACGAAGAGGTGCCACACCGGGCGCGACCATTCCGGAACGAACGGCAGCTTCACGGCGGTATTGGACGCGAACAATTTCTGATATTCCGCGGCCGCAGCCTGGCGCTGCTTGTTCCATTCCGCGAGGTGACGCAGCTTCACGTGGAGCAAGCCGGCCTGGAGCGAATCGAGGCGTCCGTTGTAGCCCTCGATGTCGTGATAATACTTTTTCACCTGGCCGTGTTCGCGCAACATCTTCATCTTGCGAACCATCTCGGGATCGTTGGTGGTGATGGCGCCGCCTTCACCACACGCTCCGAGATTTTTGCCGGGGTAGAAACTGAACGCGTTGGCCGCGCCGATTGAACCGGCTTTCAGCCACTTGTTCTGCTTCTTCGAAAAATATTCCGCGCCGTGCGCCTGGCAGGCGTCTTCGACGATGATGAGCTTGTACTTGTCCGCGATTTCCATCAGCGGATCCATGTCGGCGCACTGGCCGTAAATGTGGACCGGAACGATGGCGGAGACGTGCTTCTTGGTCTTCTTGTGAATCGTCTTGCCGCCCACAATCTCGCACTCGCGATCGAGATATTCCTGAAGCCGCTTCGGGCTCATCGTGTAGGTGCGGTCGTCGATATCAACAAAATGGGGATGCGCGCCGGCCTGGCTGATGGCTTCGGTCGTGGCGATGAAGGTGTGCGGCACGGTGACGACGATGTCGCCCGGTTCAACACCCGCCGCGGTCAAAGCGAAGCGAACAGCGTCGGTACCGCTGTTGACGCCAACACAAAACTTGGCGTCGCAGAACGTCGCGAAATCCTTCTCAAAATTTTCGACCAACGGTCCGCCGACGAAGCCGCCGGTGGTGATGACCTGTTGGAACACGGCGGTCAGCTCCTGCTGGAGCTGTTTGTGCGGGGTGACCAGGTCGAGAAACGGAATTTTTTCGTTCGCGCTCATTTAGGCAGTCCTCTCCTCAGTGACAAATCGCAGGAACTTCGCAGGATTCCCGGCAACGATGGCGTTTGGAGGCACATCTTTGGTGACGACGCTACCCGCGCCGATGATGGCACCTTCGCCGATGGTGACGTTTGCCAGGATGGTGCAACCGGAGCCGATCGACGCGCCCTTCTTGACGACGGTCTTGTCGACCTTCCAGTCCGCCTCGGTCTGAAGTGCGCCGCCGGCGGCCGTGGCCCGGGGATACATATCGTTGATAAACGTCACGCTGTGGCCGATAAACACAGCGTCTTCAATGGTGACACCCTCGCAAATGAAGCTGTGACTGGAAATTTTGCAGTTGTTACCAATCGATGCATTCTTTTGGACTTCGACAAAGGCACCGATTTTGACGTCGTCGCCGACCGTGCAGCCGTACATGTTGATGAATTTAGACAACTTAACGTTGCGTCCGAGCTTCACGTCGGGCGCGATGCAGACGTGTTCGTTCAGGGTAGCGGTGCTCATAGAGAGATGACTTTGCCTTTCTCCTGGAGGGACTTGTCGGCCGCCTCGAGCATGCGAACCACGTGCAGGCCGGCGTGGCCGTCGTTAAAAGGAGTCTTGTTGTTGAGAATGCAGTCGGTGAAATAGGCGGCTTCGACCTTGAGGGCTTCGACCTGTTCGACCTTGGGCGCCCACATGTCGCCGGTGCGGTAGCTGACCAGCATCTGGTGGAGGGCATCGCCGCTCTGCATCTGCACCCCCTTGTCATAGACCTTGAGCTTTTCGTCGGCATCGAGGTCGTTCCAAACGAGCATTTTCTTTTCGCCGCCGATGAGCGTAGTGCGGACCTTCACGGGCGAGAGCCAGTTCACGTTGATGTGGCCGATCATGTTGCCGGGGTAATAGAGGGTCATGAAGGCGATATCGGCGACGCCGTTCAAGTGGCGTTCACCGGTCGCGACGACTGCTTCGGGCTTCTGCTTGATCAGGTGGTCCATCACCGAGAGGTCGTGCGGCGCGAGGTCCCACAGGACGTTGACGTCGTGCTGGAACAGGCCGAGGTTCACACGGGTCGAGTCGTAGTAGTAGAGCTCGCCCAGAGTGCCGTCGTCGATCATCTGCTTCATGCGGCGAACCGCGCCGGTGAACAAGAACGTGTGATCGACCATGATCTTGAGGTTCTTGCGTGCCGCGAGTTCGACCAATTCTTCACCCTGCGCGACGCTGTAAGTGAACGGCTTCTCGACGAACACGTGCTTGCCGTTCATCAACGCTTTCTTGGCGAGTTCGTAGTGTGTCCAGACCGGCGTTACGACGGCGATCAGGTCGATGTCGGGCGAGGTCAAGATATCGTCTACGTCATCCGTGGTGACCATATCCGGGAATGCATGGCGCACTTTCGCCAGCGATTTCTGGCTTTTGTCGCACACCGCGACGACGCGCGACTGATCCTGCGCGTGGAAGTTCCGAACGATGTTCGGACCCCAATATCCGTAGCCGATGACGCCGACGCGAAGCAGGTCTTTTCCTTCTTCGTTCTTCACAGCGACACACGACGAGCTGAAATTCAGTTTTGTAGCCATTTGTTCTCCACCTGGGCGATTGAGGATGTGAATTGAGAGAGGCGATGCGTGTTAGGTCGTTGCTTTTGAATTGAGGCAAACAAATTTTTGAAAACCACAGCGGAATCAAACCTAGTAGGCGCCGTCTCCAGAAAAAACTGCACGGGGCGTCTGCAACAGGATTTTGATGTCCAACAACGGTGACCACTTTTCGGAATACTGGAGATCGAGACGAACCATGTCGTCGAAAGTCGTCCGGCTGCGGCCGTAAACCTGCCACATGCCGGTGATGCCGGGCTTGGCTTCGAGCACGCGGCGGCGGTGCCAGATGTAGTAGGCCTCGACTTCGTAGGCGATCGGAGGACGCGGTCCAACCAGCGACATCTGGCCGATCAGCACGTTCCAGAATTGGGGGAGTTCGTCGAGGCTCGTGCGGCGGATGAAGCGGCCGATCCCGGTTACGCGGGGATCGTTCTTGATTTTGAAAGCGATCTGCTTCTCACCCTCTTGCCCCTTCGGTTGTTCCTTTGAACCCGCGATCAGGCTCTGCACGTACGCTTTGTGAGCGTCGGAATTATTCGCAACGTACATCGAACGGAACTTCAAAAACGAAAAGGGAATGCCGAATTGGCCGATGCGCTCCTGCTTGAAGAGCACCGGGCCTTTGGAGCCCAGCTTGATTGCGACGGCGATCGCGGCGAAAACGGGCGACAGGATGATCAATGCTGCCGCGCTGCCAACGATGTCCATGCAGCGCTTCACGAGCATCGGCAGCTTCTTCGACTGGTTCCGGTGAAACAGGTCTGGGTGGAAGGCTGGATTCGACTGATCGTGATTCGAGTCCTGTTCGTCGGAATCGTCGGCAAACGTGTGCAGCGAGACGTGCACGAGGTCGAGCTCTTCGGCGGTCAGTTCGGTCGCGAGGCTGCGCTGAATTTTATTGCGCAGCGTTTCGTTGGTGCCCGATTCTTCAGTGTCGCGGAGTTCGGTGAAGATAATTCCGAGAACGGCGTGATCTTTGTACCAGCCGGCGATGTCGGTATCGCGGCGAGCCTTGTCGGCCGCCTTTGTGATGCGGCGCAGAATGTCATGAGTCGAAGCGTTCTTGAGCGCCGCACGAGCGTCGAGCAAAATTAGTGTGAACTTATCTCCCGAACGTTCGGCACGCTTGCGTTCGAGGCAGAGCATTCCCAGGAATAGCTCTTCCGGCAAAATGTTTCGCGTAAAGTCGAGAGGGTTGGATGCGGGACGCGGCATCACCCGGGGGGCCGTACGCACAGCGTGCTCTCGCTGGGGGTGCGAGGCAGGCAAGGGTCGAACTGACTTGGTTTCAAGCTTCATGGGGATATTTCACCTGGGCTATGGTTCGTCTTTCGTGGCGCCGAACTGGGCGTGGACTCGTCGCCGCGTGTGCTTGTTGCAACTGTCGATCTCAGCCTCGCTATGCCATTGAATCTGGAGGCCTTGCAAAGAAATACGGGCTCACTCCGAAAGGATCGACCCGAAAGCCGATAACGCCTGAGCCGGGGGGACAACCGATCTCAACTCCGTTTGTCCTAGTGATAGCAATTCGCCGACCAAGGGATCCGGTCCCGGTTTTCGGGGCTAAATCCAAGTGCTTCTATGTATTGACAGCCTTGAGCTTAGCGGGACGTCAACAGGAGTCCGGGAGATCCGAACACCTAACAGACATCTCGTGAGTAATGGCGTGCAGCAAACGGGAAATCGCGTTCCGCGTGTCTTCGGAATTGCAAAAAAGGGCTAAAATTGCGTAAACTGCCCTTATTCGAGGCTTCCCGAGCGCTAAACGAGTATTCGGGCAAGCTACCGCCATTTGAGTCCCATCGGGACTCCCTTCCGAACTCCCTAGAGTTGTGCACCGCGGATGCCAGACGGTTGAGTGACCTAGTTTCGCAATCTATTGAAAATAAATGAGTTGATAGATGGTCAACGGTAGGGACTAGAACTAAGTGGATTGCCCCTATCCAATTGTTCTAAAGTTTTTCCCAGGTCGTAAAACATTATAAACAAAAGGGATAC
>Ga0210393_10000464_pt1 | contig 36626 bp, 25 predicted proteins | sample IncBWC27OmetaG_FD_160068 | JGI IMG/M metagenome (GOLD analysis project Ga0210393, IMG submission 160068) | Forest soil microbial communities from Barre Woods Harvard Forest LTER site, Petersham, Massachusetts, United States - Inc-BW-C-27-O ...
CGCCGTGGCCATGGCATGCTCCATCGTTGTTCCTCCCAGTCATGTTCCCCATCCAGAGTCGTTACGGTTGCATCCCGCATACCGCCAACCCGCGACGAAGAACCCGCAACAATTTCAGACGACAGGGGGGACGAGAAGCCATTCTCGCGTGCACGTCGGATAGTGAATCATCTCGGTGCTGCCACGCAGCGCGGGCGACACACTTCCATCCAACAGGCCCAGACTCCGTTTCCACATCCAAAGCGCTTGGCGTGACCCTATCGCTGTCGGGCGGCTGAAGGTGGGAAAGCCGTGACTTGCGACACTAGGTGCGGTCACCACGAAGCGCGACCCGCTGTCGATAAATTACCCCCAGACTACCGGTTAATCAACACTCAATCTCCGCAAACTTCGCGAACATTAAGGTTCAACATTTTTGGAACAACGATGGCGTCAACCTTGCGGCAAATTCCGCATTTGCCGCCTAATTCCTCAGTCGCCCGACATGGGCTTCGAACGGTCTATCACACCACGGTTTAGGCATTGCCTTACTCGAGGACCCGCTCGCAAACCGGGTAATGGCTTCAAAATCGCCAAGTGAACGAGCCAGGACCCGCAACGGATGCACTGCGAGAGCGTTTAGACCGTGACGGTTGTACCGCCTTTGACGAAGACACGCCGTATGCGGTCCGGTTGATCCGAATTGCGCGGTTGTGTCGTTGCGCAACGTACGGGTCGCAGCGGTTGTAGCTGAATCGCTGAACCCCTCTGGCGGCGGCGTCGATCTTACAAGCACACGTTGCAACACGGGAAAATCCGTTATGAATGCGCCAACTGGTAACGGTAGAAGCGGGCCAAGGATGGTCAAGAATTTCCGTCACGTCGTGCTCGGCCTGATCGCGTCGACCGCGCCGCTCTCGGCCCAGGTCTGCTCGGCCCAGGTCGGCTCGACTCAGAGCGCGATGAACGTGATCCCCCAGCGCCGAGCGCCGCAGTCATTCCTCGTGCAAGACATCGTACCGGCTCCAGCCGTCCAGGCTCCCGCTCCGATCGTCCAGACTGCTGCGCCCGTTGTCCCGACGCCTTCGGCAATCGTCCAGACTCAGAGCGTTGAAGTGCCTCCCCCGGGCATTGAGATGCCGGTTTCCGAAGAAAATCAGCGAGCCTCGTTGCGAGGCGTCGTGCTGCAGAGCACACAGTTGACCAGGGAAGGCGTGGCGCTGGCGTCCAAGGGAGCCACCTACTACGCCCGAACCAAGTTCCTCACGGCGCTGCAGTTGGTCGCCGATGCGCTCGACGCACGCCACAACACGCAATTTCACAGCCGAGCGCTGAGCGCCGGTGCGATGGCCCTCCGCGAAGCGGACGATTTTGGTCACCCCAACTCCGCGCCGGCCGGCGATACGGACCCGGTCTCGTTGGCCGCCTCGCACGTGACGCCGCTCTTGAGACAGGGCCGTCCGCAATCGATTACGCGGCTGCAGGCTTTGCAACTTTATTACTCGTACGCCACGACGCAATTTGCCATGGCGGTCGGAGGCATTCCGGAAGCGTCGAGCGCGATCTGCTACTTGGGTCGGCTGCAACCGTTTTTGGGAGGCAGTATCGACCGCAACGCCCTGCTTGCCGAGCCGAAGGCGCTAGCGCTTCAACAGGCGGCACTCTCTGTTGATCCCCATAACTTTCGGGCGGCCAACGAGCTGGGCGTCCTCTTGGCGCATTGCGGACAGCTCGAGCCCGCCCGCAAGGCCTTGCTGTACAGCGCATCGATCGAGCGGCATCCGGAGATTTTTCAGAACCTCGCCTACGTCTATCGCGAGTTGGGGGATCGCCCCGATGCGCAGTCGATGCTGACGTTGGCAGCCGAAGAGCGCCGCCAGCAAACTGCCGGTCGCAATCGGTCGGCGGCTCCGCCACTGGTTTATGTTGTGGATCACAAGACGTTTGCCGGCGATACGCCGCTCGCGGACTCCGACGGCGGCGCGCAAACTCCGCCACCGGCGCCGGGGGCTGATTCCTCCGCAAAAGCGCATCCCCCAAATTACGAGCCGGCTCCGCCCGTCGCTCCGCAATATGCGGCTCCTCTCGCGGCAGCCCCGGGACCGCAAGAATTTCTGGAACCGCTGACGTGGGACGTTTTCGCCCAGGGCGAATACATCGGGCCCGCACGGACGGCGCACGTTCCCGAATACTACCTGCGTGTGGATGACCAGGTGAGCTTCGTGTTTCGCCTCAACGGGAAGCCGATGAGCACGCCTTACCGGCTCAATGTGGGCGACGTCATTCGCATCAACTCGTTGACGATGCCCACACTCTCCCTTGATACGCCGATCCAGCCGGACGGCACGATCATCCTGCCGCAAATCGGCCCGGTCACGGCGGCGGGGAAAAGTATCGAAGTGCTTCGCAAGGAATTGGATCAACACTATGTCAGTGTCTTGAAGGAAAAAGACCCGGCAATTTCAGTGGTTCCCATCACGCTGAATAAGACGGTCGAAGAGTTGCGGCTCGCGATTACCAATCGCACGCAGATCGTCGCCGGTCAGTCATTCCAAGCCCGGGTTTCGCCGAACGGAACGGTTCAACTTCCGGCCCTCGGGTCGGTTCCCGCGCAGGGCCTGTCGCTGCCGGAACTGCGGAACGAGGTCGAAGCACGATACGCCGAGTTGGTCCCGGGAGTGGAAGTTACGCCGGTGCTGGTCGAGCGAGCGCCGCGAGTGGTCTATGTGCTCGGCGAAGTTGCGAAGCCGGGCAAGTTCCCGCTCGATGCCCCCACCACAGTCATCCAGGCCATTGCGTTGGCAGGCAGCTGGAACATCGGTGGAAATTTGCGGGAAGTGATCATCTTCCGTCGCGACGACTGTTGGCGGTTGATGGCGACGCGGGTCAACGTGCGGCCCGCCCTCTACAACTCTCGCAAGCTCGAGGCCGACGACATCTGGCTGCGTGATTCGGACATTGTGATTGTGCCCAAGCTGCCAATCCAGGTCATTGACGACTACGTGCAGCTGATCTTTACGAAGGGCATCTACGGCATCGTGCCCTTCCAAGGTGTGTCGTTCACGTTCTTCAAAGACCTGACAGGCGCCGGTGCCGTCCTGCCTTAAGTAGCGTGACCTTTGAACGGCGACCCTGAGATGAATCTGCGACCTACCGTCGAGCAATGCGACGTCGGCCAGGAAGGCTGCGTCGAGATCAAGAATCTCGACGGCAAGTGCGTCCTGATGTCCGCCGAGGCCTTTCGCGCGATGATGGGCGTTCGTATTGATCGCGACGGAGCCGATCGCGAAGAAGCTGCCCCGCACTGCAAGCATGACTGCCAGAGATGCATTGCCTCTCTGAAGCGCGGCAGTTGCGAACAATCGCGAAAACACAGCCACTGATCGAGGCACACGATTAGTTCGGCTTCTCTAGCCGATCGCGTTGGGTGATTCTCTGTCCGCGTGTGGCGTTCGTGGCAAAGCTCTCTGGGCGTCACCACGTCCATTTCTCAACGACGTTCATTCGTCGACTCGGCCAAATCCTCAAAAACGAGTGATTTTCTGGCTTGACTGAGTACGATACAAATGTATACATGATGGTTATGACGGATGACTTCCCCCCTCGATCTGCCGAACAGCCTGCTAGCCGGGTGCTGACCCTGCAGCGGCTCGCTGGTCAATTGCAAAAGCTCGAGAGGAATTCTCATCCGGTTGGCGATTCCTGCAGCGTGATCTCGAGCGGCATCGACGTTTTAGATCAACTCTTGCCAGACGTCGGTTTTCGCGCCGGTTCACTGATCGAATGGATGGCGGAAAAGGGATCGGCCGATCAACTCGCGCTGTTGGCCGCCCGTTCGGCTCTCGGCGAGGATCGGGTGCTGATCGTGATCGACGACGAAGAAACGCTTTATCCTCCGGCGACGGCCGCTCTGGGAATCGACTTGCGACGCCTGATCCTCGTACGTCCCAAACGTTCCCCGAGTGCCCGTGGCAAAACTACTTGTGTCGAAACGTTGTGGGCCCTGGAGCAGGCGTTGGCGTCACGCGGAGTCGCGGTCACCTTCTGCCGCTTGGAAAAACTCTCCGCGAAAGTCTTCCGACGATTGCAGTTGGCGGCAGAGCGCGGCAGAGGTCTCGGGTTTTTGATTCGGCCCCACACGGCGCGGGGCGAACCGTCCTGGAGCGACGTGCGTTTCGGAATCGAAACGATGAACGAGGGAGACTCATCGTTCGCACGGCGTTGGCGTGTCGAAGTCCTTCGTTGCCGACGAGGAGCAGCCGGCGAAAGGTTTGCCCTCTTGGAATACGACGATGCAACGAATACTGTGCGTCCGATTGCTCCAACGCTCCCAGCCGTCTCTCCCCGACGAGCACGGGCTTAATTCAAAGAGTCCAAGGTCCAAAGTCCAAAGTCCAAAGTCCAAGATTGGCGCGATAACTTCCGAGTTTTCCGACCTTGGACCTTGGACTTTGGACCTTGGACTGCTCCGCCGCTTGGCTCATCGGTGCTGCCGTTACAGTCCCCGGGTCGGCATCGAGGATTCGGAAGCTCCCGATTCACTCCTCTTAGAGATCACGGGTGGCGCTCACCTCTTCGGCGGCGAAGCGCGGATGGTCCGGCAAGTGGTCGCCGACTTTCGGCGTTGGGGATTCATCGTCCGCGCGACCGTGGCCGACACAATCGGCGCGGCCTGGGCCGTGGCACGAACCGCGGCAGGACCCATCATCATTCCTCCCGGCCGCCAGGCGCAGGCCCTGAGCCGGCTACCAGTGGAAGCCTTGAGAATTTCTTCGGAAGTCGTGGAGGTCCTGCGCGCGCTGGGGCTTTGGACCATTGGGCACTTGGCCGCCCTGCCGCGGGAAACTCTGCCATCCCGGTTTGGCCCCGAGATTTTGCGGCGGCTGGATCAAGCTTGCGGCCACATTCCCGAACCGATCGTCCCCGAGCGGCCAGAAGAACCGATCGAAGCCGCGTATGGCTGCGAGCCGCCGATCGAAAGTCGTGCGGCGATCGAACTGATTTTGCAGCGGTTACTCGCGCGCGTGATGAAACCACTGCAGCTGCGCAACGCGGGCATTTTGCAAATGGACATCGAGTTGTCCGTTCCCAAAGAAGAGCCGACGCAGTTCACCGTCGGCCTGGTCCGGCCCAGCCTCGATCAAAAACGGCTGTGCGAATTGCTGCGACTGCAGTTGGAACGAGTACGGCTGAAAGGCCGGTTGGCCGGCGCGACGCTCCGCGTCATTCGAACGGCGCCGTTGGAGGCCGACCAGGCGGCTCTGTTCGAAGCGGCCGAGCACCGCCACGCGCGCCGAGATCTCGATTCGCTCCTCAACCGGTTGGGCAATCGCCTGGGTCCGCGGGCCGTGCTTTGTCCGCGGCTGTCTCCCGATTATCAGCCCGAACAGGCCGTCGAGTATGCGACCTTGGCGGAACAAGTTTCCCAAAAGAGCCACGCACGAAGTAAGCGGTCTCTTCATGGCGGCTCTTCGCGAAAACGAAAAGACACAGACGGACAAAACAAAAACGGCAAGACCGCTTACTTCGTGCGCGGCTCTTTAAGCGGTTGCGAACCCAATCTGCGGCGCCCCGTGCGTTTATTTCCCGAGCCAGTGCCCGTGCAGGTCTGGTCGGTCGTGCCTCATGGCCCTCCGATTCGCCTGCAATGGGGCAATCGAAATCAACAAATCGTGCACTGCGAAGGTCCGGAGCGAATCGAGACGGGCTGGTGGCGTTCGCCGTCCGTCGCTCGCGATTACTTTCGGGCCGACACGCAGGATGGCCAACGGCTGTGGTTGTTCCATGCCCGCGACGAAGGATCGTGGTTCGTTCACGGAGAGTTTTGATTAAAGAGCCGCGCACGAAGTAAGCGGTTTTTTGTTGCGGGCTAGCCGCGTTGCGTTTGTATGAGCACCCATGCAGCTAGCCTGCATAAGCCGTCTGCGGCGGACCGTTTACTTCGTGCGTGGCTCTGAAGATGCCCGATCCTCCTGCTCCAAAACGGATTCGTGCCCCGCTGACGCCGCTGGCCGACGGGTCGGAAGCGAACGCTCACGCTCCCATATTTCCCTACGCCGAGCTGCACTGCAAAACGAACTTCTGCTTTCTGGAAGGGGCCTCGCATCCCGACGAATTGGTGCAGCGGGCGGCCGAACTGCGACTCCGCGCATTGGCGATCACCGATCTGAATAGCCTCGCCGGTGTGGTACGCGCACACGTCGCAGCCAAAGAGGTCGGGCTGAAGTTGCTCATCGGGGCGGAAATCACTCCCGTCGATGCGCCCCCCGTCGTGCTGCTCGCCACCAACCGGGCGGCTTACGGTCGGTTGGCCCAGTTGATCACGCGTGGACGCCGCCAGGCTGAGAAAGGAACTTGCCGACTGACTTTCGCCGACGTGGCCGAATTTGCCGACGGATTGCTCGCCTGCGTTCGACTTCTCGACGCCGGCGACGAAGAAACAGCCACCGATTGCTTGCCCCGTTACCGCGAAGTGTTCGCCGACCGGTGTCATTTGTTGGCCGAGCTGTTCTGTGGGGCCGACGATTGTTTGCGCCTGCAAAAGCTGATGCACGTGGCCCGGCAACATCGGCTTCCGCTCGTGGCCGCCAACGACGTGCATTATCACGACGCGTCCCGCCAGCCGCTGCAAGACGTGCTGACAGCCGTTCGTCATGGAACAACGGTCGCTGAGCTGGGACATCGACGATTTCCCAATGCCGAACGGCATCTCAAGTCGCCCGCCGAGATGCGACGGCTGTTCGCCGAATGTCCGGAAGCCGTGTTGCGAACCGTTGACCTGGTCGATCACTGCACGTTCTCTCTGGAGGAATTGCGCTATGAATATCCTGAGGAACTGTGCCCAGTCGGCCTCACGCCCATCGAGCACTTGTCGCACCTGGCGTGGGAGGGAGCGCGGTGGCGTTACCCCCAGGGACCGCCAGAAAAAGTCCACCGACTGCTGGAATACGAACTCAAACTGGTCGAAGAGCTGCGGTACGAAGCCTACTTTCTCACTGTTTGGGACTTGGTGAGGTTCGCGCGGAGCAAGGACATCTTGTGCCAGGGACGAGGCTCGGCAGCTAACTCCGTCGTCTGTTATTGCCTGGGCGTGACGTCGGTCGATCCCGATCGCACCGATCTTTTGTTTGAGCGATTCGTGAGCAAAGAACGCGACGAAGCCCCCGACATCGATATTGACTTCGAGCACGAACGACGCGAGGAGGTGATTCAATACGTCTATGAAAAATATGGCCGAGACCGCGCGGGGATGACCGCCACCGTCATCAGTTACCGGCCGCGTTCGGCCGTCCGCGACGTTGGCAAGGCCCTCGGCTATTCGCTGGAAGAGGTCGACGTGCTGGCCAAGAATCTCGAGAACTACAACGAAAGCGAAAAACTCGCCGGCCGCTTCCGCGAATCAGGTTTCGATCCTCGCACACAGCGCGCCCGACAGCTCAAAGCCCTTGTACAGCAGGTGCTCGGCTTTCCGCGCCATCTCTCGCAGCATGTCGGCGGCATGGTGCTGACGCAAAAACCGTTATGCGAAATCGTGCCGATCGAAAACGCATCAATGCCCGGCCGCACGGTTATTGAATGGGACAAGGACGACCTCGACAGCCTGGGGATACTCAAGGTCGATTGTCTGGCCCTCGGGATGCTTACGGCGATCCGCAAAGGATTCGACCTGATTTACAAGCACCGGGGCCGCGAGCTTTCGCTGGCGACGGTTCCCGCGGAAGACCCAGCGGTTTACCGGATGATTCAGCGGGGAGACACGCTGGGGGTGTTCCAGATCGAGAGCCGTGCTCAGATGGCTATGCTCCCGCGACTCAAACCCAAAGATTTTTATGACTTAGTAATCGAAGTGGCTATCGTCCGCCCGGGTCCCATTCAAGGAGACATGGTCCACCCCTATCTACGAAGGCGGGCCGGCGAAGAAGACGTCGATTATCCCGACGAGCGAATCAAAAACGTGCTCGAAAGAACGCTCGGTGTGCCCCTGTTTCAAGAACAGGCCATGAAACTGGCGATGATTGCCGGCGGTTTTACTCCCGGGGAGGCCGACCAGCTCCGCCGGGCAATGGGTGCCTGGCGCAAAACAGGTGAGATGGATCGCTTTCGGGACAAGCTTCTTACAGGAATGACCGAGAACGGATACTCGACCGAATTCGCCGAACGATTGTTCAAACAAATTCGTGGCTTCGGCGAATACGGATTCCCCGAATCGCATGCCGCCAGTTTCGCGCTGTTGGTTTATGCGTCGGCCTGGATCAAGTGCTATGAACCGGCCGCCTTCGTGGCCGCCCTGCTCAATAGTCAGCCGATGGGCTTCTACGCACCGGCCCAGCTTGTGGCCAGCGCTCGTGACCACGGCGTGGAAATTCGCCTGGTCGACGTCAATTGCAGCGAGTGGGATTCGACGCTCGAAGAAGTCCAAAGTCCAAAGTCCAAGGTCCAAGATCAGGAAAAAGATCTTCACTCCTCGACTTTGGGCTTTGGACCTTGGACTTTGGACTCCTCCTCAGACCTCGCTTTACGTCTCGGCTTCCGCATGGTGAAAGGGCTGTCCCAATCGCAGGTGGCTCAGATTCTCGCGGCGCGGACCGACGGACCGTTCAATTCGTTTGAGGACTTTGCCCGTCGCACTCGGTTGACGAGTGCGGTTTTAACCCGTCTCTCGAAGGCCGACGCCTTCGGCTCGCTAACAGTTGGACGCCGCCAGGCCCTTTGGAAATCTCTGCCGGCGCAAGAAGATTTCGGACCCAACGAAGAGCCAGCTGTCGCCCTGCCCTCTGCAGCGCCACTTTCGGAAGTCGTGGCCGATTACCGAGCAACCGGACTCTCGCTGCGCGATCATCCGATGAAATTTCTGCGGCCGGCACTCGAAAGAATGGGCGTCGCCAAAGCGTCAGACCTCGCGGTTCTTCCAGTCGACGGCTTCGTGAAAGTCGCCGGGCTGACGTTGATGCGGCAGCGTCCCGGAACGGCCAGCGGCATCACGTTCGTCACCCTGGAAGACGAAACGGGCTTCGCCAACCTGATCGTGCGGCCGGAAGTTTGGGAGCGCTATCACCACGCGGCCCGCACCGCGACCGCCATGCTGGCCCACGGCCGATTGCAGCGTCAGGACAACGTGATTCACGTGCTCGTCAGCCGGTTAGATGACCTCTCTCGCCGCATCGACGACCTCGGAGTGTCCTCACGCGATTTTCACTAATCACAACCTCCGTCACCAAAAGCTTTGCTAGGAACGGCGACGGCTCGGGTCGCGAGCATTATGATTGAAGTGAACGCAAGGTCATTCAATGCGCTGGCCGATCCGCAATCAAATCTTTCTGCCGGTCGCGACGTTGCTGCTCGTTGCCGTCGCGTCGGTTGCCGTGCTTTTGGCTGCTGTCGCTGCGCGTCACAGCAGCCGTGAGCGAATGGAAGGCGTCGAGCGTGTGGTAGCGACGCTCGACGAGGCGAGCTTCCCACTGACGGAAAACGTCCTGACGAAGATGCGCGGACTCTCCGGCGCCGAGTATGTCACTCTAAACGATCGAGGGGCAATCCTGACCTCGACCCTGGGCTCCTCGGTTCGTGAGTCAAATCTGCCGTCGCCGCTGCCGGCCACGGGACACCCCGCCCGTCTGGAAGATTTCGGAATGATCGACGTCGGCGGCCAGCCCTATTACATGGCCGTTCTGGACGGCCACGGAAACGCGGGCATCCGATCTCTGCTCGTGCTGTATCCCAAATCCAACCTGTGGCAGGCACAGTGGCAAGCCGCATGGCCTCCACTGGCAATCGGCGGAGCGACCATTCTATTGATGGTTGCCGTCTCGGCGTGGTTGTCGCGACGGCTGTCGCGGCGGATCGAGGCCGTGCAAGGGCTCTTCGCCCGGATCGCGGATGGCGACTTCAGTCACGTCACCGCTCAGCCGCCACTCGACGAAGTCTACGATCTCATCCTGTCCGCGAATCGCCTCTCCGACCGCCTGGCAACCAATCAAGAAGAGATCGCGCGGACCGAACGTTTGCGATTGCTGGCACAACTGGCCGGCGGATTGGCCCACCAACTCCGCAACGCCGTCACGGGCGCGCGAATGGCCGTCCAACTGCACCAGCGACGTTGTCCCCGCAATACGGATGAAACCTTAGACGTGGCGCTGCGCCAGCTCTCGTTGACCGAAGAGCACGTTCGCGGACTGCTGTCTCTCGGGAAACCGGACCAACAGCCGCCCGTGCCGCAACGGTTGTCACTAATTGCGGCTGAGATCGAGCGGCTTGTGACTCCCGCGGCGAAGCACGCCCATGTGACCTGGCAGTGCAAGTCCCCGATCGCAGACGACGATCTGACGGTCACCAACGCGCACAGCGTGAGGGCTGGGCTGCTCAACTTAGTGTTGAATGCGATCCAAGCCGCGGGCAACGGCGGACATGTGCGGCTGTGGACCGAGCGAAATTCGACCCACCTGCAAATCCACGTCGCCGACTCCGGCTGCGGACCACCCGAATCGCTACGATCAGCGATGTTCGAGCCGTTCGTCACCTCGAAGCCGGAAGGCATTGGCTTGGGCCTGGCGCTGGCCAAGGCCGCGGCTGAAGAGCACGGCGGCAGCCTTACGTTCTCGAGAATCGACGGCCAAACGCAATTCACGATGTCGCTGTCTGCCGACTCGTTGAAACCGAGAATCCTGTTGCAAAACGCAGATTTCTCGGGAGCCCCCGTGATCGGCTCGCCGAAGATCGCGGTGCGAGTTGGCGCGGCAAATGATGGCCTGGATCACTCCGTGCGAGACTGACATGAGCCACGTGTTGATTGTCGACGATGAACCCAGCATCTGTTGGGGCTTCCGGGAACTGTTGGCCGACGAAGGCTATGCGGTGAGTGTCGCTTCGTCCGCGGAAGAGGCCCTGGAGCTTACCGAGAGCGCGGTCCCCGACGCCGTGGTGCTCGACGTCCGACTGCCCGGCCGTGACGGACTCTCGACAATTCAGGATCTCCGCCGCCGCATCGGCGCGGCACCCATCATCGTCATCACCGCGTTTGGCAATCTTGAAACGGCCGTCCGCGCGATGGAAGAGGGCGCGTACGACTATCTAACGAAGCCATTCGACCTGGAACAAATCAGCGAAGTCCTGCGTCGTGCGTTGAAACGCTCCTCGACGACTGTGGCAAATATGGTCGACGACCGATCGGTCGTCCCCGACACCTTTATCGGGACATCGCCGGCCATGCAGTCGGTGTTCAAGCAGATCGCGCTGGTCGCCCCGAGCGACGTGCCCGTCTTGATCACGGGCGAAAGCGGCACGGGAAAAGAGCTGGTCGCGCAAGCCATCCATCGGCACAGCCGCCGAAAGGACGGCCCGTTCCTGCCAACTTGCCTGGCCGCCTTGAGTCCTGGCCTGATCGAAAGCGAGCTGTTCGGACACGTGAAGGGTGCCTTCACCGGCGCCGACCAGGCGCGTCAGGGACTGCTCGAACTGGCAGACGGTGGCACCGTATTCCTCGACGAGATCGGCGACGTGCCGCTGCCGGTGCAGGTGAAGCTGCTACGTTCGATCGAACAGCACGAAGTCACTCCGGTGGGCGATGCGCGGGCCCGTCGCACGAATTTTCGAGTGCTGGCCGCCACGAATCGACCGCTCGATGACCTCGTGGCTCGCGGCGAATTTCGCGAAGATCTGTTCTATCGGCTCGGAGTTTTTCATATCCACGTTCCGCCGCTACGTGAGCGGGCCGAGGATATTCCCCTATTGGCGCGGGCCTTTCTGCGAACGGCGGCGGCAGAGGGCGAAGCGCCCAGCCTGTCTGACAACGCCTTGAGAGAATTGGCGTCACGGCGTTGGCCGGGCAACGTGCGCGAGCTGCGAAACGCCGTCGAACGGGCCGCGCTGCTCGCTCGCGGCGGCGAGATCGAGATCGATCACCTGGCAACCGTGATGCCGATCTCTGCGAGAGTGAATCGCTCTGTCGGGGAGGAGTTGCAACTCGCGACGGCAAATTGGGCGACGGAATCGATCGCTACGGAACCACAGCGCGATGCGAACGATCCGGACAATGGCGATCTGCTAGAACGCTTCCTCCGCGTGGTCGAGCCGCCGCTGCTCAAAGCGGCTCTCTTGCACTGCGGCGGAAATCGAGCCGCCGCCGCCAAGATGCTGGGCATCCACCGGGCCACGTTGCGACAGAAGTTGAACGATTGCGGCCTAAACGGCGATTGAGGCGGCGGGAAAGCTCAGGCCGCACCCTCCACCGCGCGACTCGTCAGCTCGCCCTTCGTCACCGTGACGGCCTGTCCTCCGAGAATGACGCGGTCGTTCTTCACGCTCACGCGGACCACGCCGCCGCGCGGCGACGCCTGGTATGCCAGGAACTCGGTTTTGCCGAGTCGCTTGCGCCAGAAGTCAGCCAGGCAACAATGGGCCGAGCCAGTGACCGGGTCTTCGTCGATGCCCGCGGCTGGTGCGAAGAAGCGCGATACGAAATCGAATCGAGGATCGGACGAGCGACTCGTGACGATCGTCCCGCGCACCGGGGCGCTAGCGAGTCGCCTGAAGTCGGGAGCCATCTTTCGTAGCACCGCTTCCGACTCGACCTCGACCAGGTAATCAAAGCGACTCCTGCCAACGTACTGCGCCGTCACGCCGAGCGACGGGAGAAACTCGGGAGGCGGTTCGACGCGTTCCTCTGCGTTGAGCGGAAAGTCCAAGTCGATCCGGCCGTCCTGACACACGGCCGTCAGTGTGCCGCTGCGCGTCGCAAAACGAATCGGCCCGCTCGCCGTTACGACGCCCTGCTCCCAAAGTACGTGGGCCGCGGCCAAGGTCGCGTGCCCGCACAAGTCGACTTCGATGCCCGGGGTGAACCAGCGCAAATCGAAACCATCGGCATTTCGCACGAGGTAGGCCGTTTCCGATTGCTTCATTTCAGCGGCGAGGCTTTGCAGCCAACGATCGTCACGCCAACTGGGCAACAGGCAGATGGCTGCCGGGTTACCGGAGAACGGACGGTCCGTAAAGGCATCGACCAACAGCAGCGGAACACCCACAAATCACCTCCGCATTGAAACCATCACCTCTTGCGAACGGCCGGTGCCGATCCGACAATTCTCTCGGGAAGACCAGCCTGCAGAAAGTGAAATCACCCGGAACGACCAGAAAGACACCGACGATGAGCCAGGGTTCGAATGAAGCCGGGCCAAAAAATGCTCAACCCGCTCGCAAGCTGCCTGTAGCGCCCATCGCCAACTTGATCGGCTTTGAGATCGGTGAAGGGGGCGACGGCCGCGCAGTGATGACCCTGCAAGCGGGTCCGCAACACGCCAACCCGATGGGGACGCTCCACGGCGGAGTGCTCTGCGACATCGGCGACGCGGCCATGGGCTATGCCTTCGCCTCGACCTTGGCGGAGGGCGAGACGTTCACGACGATCGACCTGCGGATTTCTTTTCTGCGCCCGGTTTGGAATGCACTGCTCCGCGCCGAGGCTAATGTCGTCCACCGCGGCCGCACCGTCGGCTATGTCGAGTGCGACGTCACCGACGACAAAGGCAAGCTCATCGCGAAACTGAGCTCGACCTGCATGGTGCTGCGCCACGAGAAGGCCGCAGGCCGCTAACCGCCTACTGCTGTTTACCCTTCGTCAGCTCCATGAACGCCGTTTCGAGGTTCACGTCTTCCTCTCGGAACAGCGTGATTTTGAAGCCCGCTTGCAAGAGGCGGGTCGGCAGTTCGCTGTAATCGAACACGTCTTTTTTCAACGTCGCGATGATCATTCCGTTCTTGATCGAGACGGCTCGCACTTCGTCGCATTGTTCCAGTAGCTTCGCGGCGCGGTCCGGGTCGTCGATCACGCGGATATGCAGCATCAGTGCTTCGCGGGCCTTGCGCATGACTTCGTCGACGTATCCATCGACGATCATGTGCCCCTTTTCGATCATGCCAACCCGGGTGCAGACGTCCGCCAGCTCGGGCAAGATGTGGCTCGAGACGATGATCGTCTTATTCAACTCGCCTAAGCGCTTCAGCAAATTGCGAATCTCGATACGAGCCCGAGGGTCGAGGCCGCTGGCCGGCTCGTCGAGAAGCAGGACCTGTGGCTCGTGGAGCAGCGTGCGGGCCAGGCCGATGCGCTGCGTTTGCCCGCGGGAGAGCTGATTGACCATGGCGTCGCGCTTGAACGACATGTCGACCAGCTCGAGTTTTTCTTCGCAAACCTTCCGTCGACTCGAGCCATTGATCCGGTAGGCCGACGCAAAGAACTCGAGATATTCGAGCACCGTCATGTCATCGTAGACGCCGAAGAAGTCGGGCATGTAACCCACGAGTCGGCGGATCTCCTGCGGATCGGTATAGATCGATTTGCCGCAGATGTACGCCTCGCCGTAATCGGGGTTGAGCAGCGTGGCGATCATGCGCATCGTGGTCGTCTTGCCCGAACCGTTCGGTCCGATGAAGCCGAACACGTCCCCTTCTTCGAGCTTGAGATCGATTTCGTTGGCGGCGATCAGGTTGCCGTAGCGTTTCGTCAGCTTGCGGGTCTCGATCACTTTTGGTCCTCGATCTCACTCTGCGAGGGAAAGGAACGACAACTGAGTCGGTTAGCCGTCGTCGCGGTAGCGCGTGGTCTTCACTGGCAATACGATGCGCACGAAGGTGTAGCTCTGATCGGGATCGACGGTTTGTCCGTCGACCTTCCATCGGGTCAGCGGCTTGCGAATCCGTCCGATGAGCACGGCACGGTTCAGGTCGAGCAGCGGGCTCCAATCCTGTGGCCGCAACGCGCCGTTACCCAGTCCGGTGTACAGCGTCCCGCCGGCTTCCCCGTGAAACGTCAGCATCCGCAAGATGTCGAGCGGATTGCGATTTAGGGGATCGTAGTCGGCATGCTCAGTTCGCAATTCCTCGAGGCGACCGGTCGGCGTCTCGACGTAGGATTGCGTCGCGCCTGTTAAGTAGCCTCCCAATTCTCGTTGCGAGGCCGACTGCGGCGCCCAGGGGACTTCCGGAAGCAAGGGCAGAGGTCGCTCGGTTTGATCCGTGCGCGGGCGAAACACTTGGCGCCCGAACGCCACGATCCAATCCTCAATCGGCTCTGGGAAATGATGGCGTATCGTTCCGCCCAGATGGCCCAGGCCGCGGCTTTCGAGTTGGCTCTCGACAAGCCCCTTTTGTGCCGACCATTCGGCCTCGAGGCTTTTGGTCGACCAAACCGCGATCGGCATCTCTTCAACGTCCCGGCAACCCGCGCTCAGGGCATAACTGGGGCGTGAGATCTCGGCCCCACCCGTTCGATACATGCCGCCGAATGTCGTCTCGGGCCGACCGCGCCAACAAAGGCGAAGCGGTGCTGCTTCCAGACTGCTTTTCGGGGGCGCTACAGCGGGAGCTTGAGCCGCTGGGGGATCGGCGACGGCCGTCACGTTAAAGCGGCGGTTCTCGGGACTGTAAATCAGAGCGTAGGAGTGCGCGCGAGACCAGCCGGTGCCCGCGTCGATGTCGAGCACATCGAGTTGGTTGAGTAGCACGCGCTTCCCTTTTGCCTCGGCACTCCAATAGATCACGGCGCCGGCCGCGGCCAAAGCCAAGAGCGGAAAAGTGAACCATGTCAGTTCGGGGCGTCGCAGCAGCTTGTGCACCAGCAGAAAATCGATCGGGCCGACGACGAGGACGAGCCCGACCAAGAGGCCCAGGACGTGCCAGACCGTAAACCGCGATACAGACGGAAACTCATCGAGCGAAGCGTCGATCTGGGTCGCCAATTCCGTGACGCCCGTTTGCGTCAACCGATTCGAGATCGTCTGACTGCGTCGCGACTGACTTTCTTCGAGATCAAAGAGTCGCTGAGCCAGATCGGGTCCACCGGTCCAGTTGGTCAAAGGCGCTGCGCTCAGATCCAAACCGAAGACTGTCACGCGTCCCAGCCCGTACGCCACTCGACACAGAAGCGGGCCGGCCAGCGACGGAATCGACTCCTGACCTCCCGGAGCGCTCAATTTGGCTGCCTCGAGCGGCTCCTCATTGGCCCCCATGATCCGCGAACTCTGGCGGCAAAACGATTCGACCGGACTGAGGTCTTTGAGCTTCACCGATCCTTGGACTTTGACGGGAAGCCACGCGGCCAACGCCGAAGCAGTCTTCGCGAACGTCTCTCCGTCCCGACCGATGGAGATCAAGAGGTGGCCGCCGCCGCGGACCCATTGCTCGAGAGCACGGCTATGCGGCTCGTCGAGATCGAAGCGTTCCGACAAGAGCACCGAGTCGAAGGCGTCATAGGCGTCCGGCCGAATCGGGAGCGCGGCGAACGAGTCGACGTCGACGACCTCGGTCCATGCCCGCGAGGCTGAACTGCCCCCGGCCGCCGCGCTCTCGTTGTTGGCAGTCAACAGTTTCCCGACACGTTTGATGTCTAGGCTGCCCGCCGGAAGAGGCGGGGCTGCGGCATCGCGCGCGGCCTGAACGTTGGCAACTAAATAAACCGATTGCCGAAAAGGAGCCCGCACATCGGCGTCCGCATCGGCTCCGACTCGCAATACTTTGTTGGTCAAGAGCCGGTCGCCGTCCAATACACGGACGCGAAGCGATCCATCGAGCCGACCGATCTTGAACAACAGTCCGATCGGCGACGAATTGACGTTGGAGCCGGGGACGATGGGCTCACTGTGGTAAGTCACGGCGGAACCGTCGGGATCGGGAGCGTCGACTTCCAGGCGCAGATTCGCCGCGGGCGCGGATTCCCCCACAACCTCGAGCCGAGTCCAACGACCGACTTTGGAAGCGCCGGCAATGCCGACCCGAATATCTGGCGTGGCTTCGGCCGCGCCCGATGCGTCAGCACCCCGTGCTGAGCAGACCGGAACGCACAACAGCATCATCGCCGGCAGCGCCACGGCGGCACGTCGTAGGAGGGCGGAAATGGCGGTTCTCACGGGGAAAAGGGAGTTCCAAGCGCGTCGAGGGGTGGTTGCGAAACATTCATGATACGCGGGAATCGACGAAACTGCGAAGCGAACCGGGCTGAACTTTTCATCTTCCCGGAGAGACTCGGGCCGCTTGGCACCCCTACGCTTCACCCGGCCCATCCGCAAAAACCTCGCCCATCAGCGCGGCACAGCGGTCAATCCCCTCGATTGGGATCGTGTGCGGGCCGTCGAAGGGGACGAACTCGACGGAAAGCCCCGACTCAACCAGCAGGTCGCGCAGGGCCACGGCCCCCTCGAATGGGAGCAACGGATCGAACTTGCCGTGCGTCTGCAATACGGAAAGGGACCCTCGACTTTTGGCCAGCCGTCTCCATTCGGCCTCGGCGAGCAGATGCCCTGAGAAAACGCACAGAGCGGCGGGCGGCGAGGGCAGTCGCAGCGCGACGTCTGTGGCAACCATCGATCCTTGCGAAAAGCCGCCCAACAGCATCCGAGAAAGAGGAACGGCGAGATGGCGCTCGGCCTCTTCCAGACAGACTCGCAGAGCCTGCGAGCTTTCGAGCATTCCAGGTGGAACTTCCGCCCTCAACTCGGCCATTGCACGCGCGTTGCCCATTGCTCGCTGAAACCGCTCGACGTCGACCATCCACCAGGCACGTCCCGCAAAGCCATAGCCCCCCAACTCGAGCGGAGCTTCCGGAAAGAGGTAAGCGATTTCGCCGACCTGGTCGGGATTCATTGCCGCCAGCTCTTGCCCGAGGGGAACCAGATCTGTTCCGGGGGCACCGAAACCGTGGCACAGGACTACGCAAAACCGTGGCTTTTTGCCCCCTGCCGGCACGATGAGCGTGCAATCAAGGTCGCCAAACTTCCGCCGTCCCAGTTCCAGTTTGGATCGCAAGGTCATGGGCCCCATTGTGATTGGCCGCCCTCCACCTGACAACCACCCCACCTTTGGGTGGACCAAAGATCGGATGAAGAGGCGGTTCACCGGAAAGCTCAATCGAGTCGGCCCGACCGGTCGAGAAATTCGTGAGCACCGGAAATCGGCTGCTTGCAAAGGCTCCCGCGGCACTTACAATGAAAAGCAGGGCCGCTGGCGCATAACGACCTGTCACGCAACAAGTTGTGCTGCGCATATTCGGGACGTAACGATTGCGTCGGTGCGGTGAGTCGTGCCGGCTGCCTGTCACATCCGCAGGGACGTCTCTCATTTCGTCCGCCCGGGAGCAACGATGGCGAAGAAGTATCTCAACCTGGAAGAAGCGGCTCATTTGCTGGGGATGGCGCCCGACGAGTTGGTGCGCTTCCGCGAACGGGGTGAAATTCGCGGCTTCGCCGATCGGGGAACTTGGAAATTCAAATCAGAAGACGTCGAAGACTTCGCGCGCAGCCGCGATGCCGATTCGTCACCCGAAGTCCCTATCCTCGATGACTCTCCCAAACCCAAGTCGGCTTCCAAGGATCCGTTGGCAGGCGATAGCGGCATGCGTCGCGCCGGAGCGGCAGGGCGCTATAACAAAGCATCCGACAGCGACGTGCGATTGCTGTTGGACGAAACGCTCGTGCCCGGCAACCGGGACAGCGATCCCGAAGTCGTCCTGTCTCAACTGGGAACCAGCGATAGCGACGTACGGCTCGTCGAAGATGTCGGCGGTCTCGTCGACTCCGGCAGCGACAGCGACGTAAAGCTGATCAGCACGTCCTCCACCGATATGGTCCTGCCTCCGACAGGATCGAGCGATGCCAGCGACAGCGATGTGCAGTTGGTGGGCAAGTCGCCGGAAAAGGCGCGCCCGTCAAAGAGCGGCTCATCGGCCGACGCCAGCGATAGCGATGTCAAGCTGGTCGCACCGCAAGACAGCGATAGCGACGTGCGGTTAGCGCAACCTCCTTCCAAAGGCAAACCCACGTTAGGGCGCAGTGACAGCGACGTGCGACTGGTCGGAACCGATGACTTGGCCACGGTTGGCAGCGCCAGCGACATTCGTCTTGCGTCCGGCAGCGGCAGCAGCGTCGATATCGGCGGCGGCAGCGGCAGCGGATCGGGCAAGGGTTTGGGAAGCACGTCGTCGATGATGCTCAACGATTCGCACAGTGGTGACTCGAGCGCCGACGAAAGCTCGGTCCTGCTCGGGGACAGTGGAATCGCGCTCGACACGGGAAGCGCCATGAAAGTCGGCGCCGGCAGCTCAGCCGATAGCGGAATTACCCTCCAGAGTCTCGCCGACAGTGGAATTTCGCTCGAGAAGGCCGACAGCGGGATCAGTCTTGCCGGACCGATGGATAGTGGCATTGCCTTGGATGCCGACAGCGGGATCGCGCTCGACAAAGAAGACAGCGGAATCGCGCTCGACGGGGAAAGCGGAATTCGGCTCGCGGATTCGGGCGTCAAGCAGCAAAAGAAGAAAGACAAGAAGAAACCCGACCGCACCGCGCCGGTGATGAAGCTCGACGACGAGGAAGATTCGACGCAAGTCGAAGTTCCGACCTTGGACGACGATGACGAGGAAGGGAGCTACTCGCTCGAGGACGAGTCGAGCAACAAAACGAACGTCGTGCTCTTTGCCGAAGACGACGAGGAGGAAGCTCCGGCGCGCCCGGCCGCTGGCGGCCGCAAGAAAGGTCGTCCGGACGATAGCTTCGCCTTGCAGGAATCGGGGGTCGAGTTCGCCGAGGCCGAGGACTTCAGCGACGATGCCGACCTCGAAGTGGCGGAGGACGTGCTGACCGAAGAGGGAGACCTCGACGAGATCGACGTCTTCGAGCCGGCAGAGGAAGATTTCGACAGCAGTGCCCAATCGGGAGAGAGCCACTCCGAGCTATCCCCCGCCATTACGATTCGCTCGGCCGCGCCGGTGGAAGCCCCCTGGGATGGAGTGACCTTTGCCGGTCTGATCATCTCATCGGCCTTCCTCCTCTTGGCCGGCATCGTAATGTTCGATTTGGTGCGGACGATGTGGTACTGGGACCAGAACGTCGTCGTGGGCGGAGCGCTGTTGGACTGGGTCAAGGGAATGTTCTAAGCAGTCTGGCTTACCCAGCCGGATTGCGAGAGTAAGCGACCCGCATAAGGCGCGCAGGCTCTTTTTGTCTTTTGCCATCTGCCGGGGCCTTGCCACGTCTGGTGAAGGCGTCCAGGCAATGGGATCCGGCTGGAATGGGGTGCCACGGCTGAGCTCGCCTCAGCCGTGTCTTCAGAAGATCGAGTTGCCCATGCGTCTGCGAGACGCGACATCTGCCTGGACGAAGAGTTGATGGCAGGACCCAAAACTCACGGCTGAGCAAACTCAGCCGTGGCACCCGATCGGAGCAATGCTTCGCATGCGAACTCGATCTTGGCACAAAACCGCCGGTTCGCTATAAGCCCACGACCTATCACCCCTGCTCAACGATCTCCCATCCCGGTTTGATACCTCCCTGAAAGCTCTTTTCGAGCAGTTTCGTCTCGGACCAGTCTCGTTCGATTGCTAAGCCGCTCTCCGTTTTCTTTCCGCTTCTTCCTCACCAATCCATCCTGAATTGATCCCGTCTGACCACGTTACGTGAACGTCGCGCTGCTTTTGCGTCGCGTCTCTCACCGCGTCTTCGCTTTCCGCGAACATCGGGAAAGCAAACCCGCCTACACGTCGACTAATCCTGCCTCAGTCTGTCCGCCAGTTCTCGAACCTTCCGCAGCAATTTTCCGGATCGCGATTGCGACTAAGGAGTTCCGCCATGCCTGTTTGGGCACGGATCGTCAAATTTAGCGCGCCCGCCGTGCTGGCAGTGCTGCTGTTACCGGGATGCTGCTGTTGCCTCTACGACCAGATGCGCGCGTGCCAGTGCCAGTCTGCCCAGCTCTGTCAGCAGAACCAGGCGTTGGCGTATTCCAACTGGCAAGCCTCAATGACCTCGCAGCAAATGGAACGAGCGCTCGCCGCAGCCAATCAACGCTTGGATAACCTGACGGCCGAGCGCGGTCAGTTGCAGCAACGTTATATCGCCCTGCTCGACAAACAACGGGGACAGCCGAGTCCTCTCTCGCCCGAAGCGACCGAACGCTTCAAGAAGTTGCAGGAGAAATATCCCCACTTCGAATTCGATCCACACACCGGGGTGAGCAAATTCTCGAACGATGTTTTGTTCGCCTCGGGCAGCTCGGAAATTCGAGACGACGGCAAGCGGCTGTTGACCGAATTCGCCAAAATCCTGAACGACGGCGACGCCAGCAAGCTGAACGTGTTGGTAGTTGGTCACACCGACGACAAGCCGATCAGCCACGAGTTCACGCGGACCCATCACCCAACCAATTGGAATCTGTCGACCGATCGCGCCGATTCGGTCGTCGTCGAGCTGTCGCGACACGGGATGAAAGAGACGCGCCTGGGAGCGGCCGGTTACGGGATGTATCAACCCGTCGCTCAGAACGGCAGCGAATCAACGCGCCGCAAAAACCGCCGCGTCGAAATCTTCGTGCTGGCCCCGGACGCGGCCGTCGTCGGCTGGGACCCCAATTGGGTGCGGCACTAGGCGCGAGCACGGGCGCAGTCCTAGGTCCCACCGAAGCCGCCTCGGCCTGCTGACGCAGGCCGCTCAGGTTCGTTACTCGGACAAATCTTGCGTCTTGGGCTCCGGCAGGAAGAAGCAGGCGATCGAGCCGACCAGGTAGACCAAGAGGGCCACGCCTGTGGCTGTGAATGCAAAGTTCGTGGCCACCGCGACGGCCTTTTGCGGAGCCGCCAGATCGGCGGCCAATGGCAGGCGAGTGGCGATCGTGCTCGTCACCCAGGCAAAACAGGTCCCGATCATCCGGCCACCGATGTTCGCCGCGAAGCTTTCGCCCGTCCCCCGCAGGTGCATCGGATAGGCATAGGGAAGATAGTTCCCCCAGAAACTGAACTGCGCGACCGTGAACAACCCGCAGAAGAAGATGCCCACCTCGGCCCAGCTCACGTGCAGGGATCCCACGTTGAAGAGCACTCGGTTGTCGAACGCGCCCAAAGCCCAAAAGAACGCTGGCATCACCAGCAGGCCCGGAATCTGAAAGATCCGCAGCAAGCCACGTCGGCTGATGATCCACACTGCAAGCATAGCGAGTAAGAAGCGTCCCAGCAGGCCGCCGATTTCTTGAATCTCGGCATACTCGGCCGCGGCCTTCTGGTCGATGGCCGCTAGCGCCTTCGGCGGCTGCCCCGACTTGATCGCTTCCGCTTTCTCGGCTCGCACTTCCGTCAGCCGGGGCACAATCTGCGGCATCTGCTGAATCGCGCCGAACGCCGCACCGAAACTGCAGGCGAACATGAGCGTGCTGACGAGCGTAGTTTTTCGCAGGCCGGGCGCAAACACCTCGGCAATCGAGGGGCGACGCAACGTGCCCGCCGCCCGTTTCGCCTGCCATGCGGGAGACTCCGGGAGAAACGGTCGAATCAAGATCAACGGAATTGCTGGAATCAAACCGGACAGCAGTGTGTACCGCCAAGCCACATGCGGATCGCCGATCGTCCCGAACATCGAGTTGAGTGCCGCCGGAATCTGCAGCCCCGGCAACTTGGCCGAGTAATGAATCGCGAACCAGTTCGCCCCGGCGACCAGCAAGCCGCCGATCGAGGAAAAGGCCTGCGTGTAACCGAGGGCCCGCTCGCGCTGGTCGCGGTCCTCGAACAGTTCGGCAATCCAGGCGATGGCCGCCACGAACTCGACGCAGACGCCCACAAACGTAAAGCACCGCAACACGAGCAGCATCGGGAGCGATGTGGCGTAACCTGACGCGAAGGTCGACACCGCGTACAGCAGAATGCTCCAAGTGAGAATCCGTCGTCGGCCCAGCCTGTCCGTCAGCCAGCCGCCCAGCAGTCCGAAAATCCCGCCGAAGATGGCCGGAACGTAAAACAGTAATCCGACCCAATATCCAAACTGCGGCGTTCCGGGCTTAATGCCGCCCAGGTCGTCGAGCGCAGGGCGGACGATCAGAGGCAGCATCAACAACGAGTAGGTATCGAACGCGAAGCCGATCGATGAAATGATGCAGATCAGCCATTTCACAGCCGTAAATGGAGGTTTCGCCGAGATCGTAGTGCTCATCAAGTCCACTCGTTGCGGGGTTACAGTGTCGGAAGCGTAGGCCAGCGAGGTGCGCGGCAGGGCTTCGATTTTAGGGGACTCGTCTCGATTCTGCGACACAGTCCGATCTCAAAACCGACGCGGACGTTGCGGTCAGTGTACGAATCAGCGAGTACGCGAGCGACGCTCCACGGGCCTCAGTGATTTGCACGGCCTAGTCGTCAGCGGTACTTTCGTGATTCGGTCGCGGGGCCGTTGTGCACGACGGCTTCCGGCAAAAACTTTCCAGCGCGAATTTCGACTCGACCCGCGACGCGAGGGTTTGATGCACGGCTTTGACGAGACGTCCGCTCCGACTCCCGAGAGTCACACGGGGCCCTGGTATCGGGCGATGAACCGATACCATTGGTTCGTGCTGGCCGTGGCCGCCATGGGTTGGCTGTTCGACACGATGGATCAGCAGCTCTTCGTGCTCGCGCGGCCGGCCGCCATGGAAGATCTGCTCCCCGCTCCGAAGGATGCCGACGCCAAGACTCTCGAGGCGTTGCGGCAGGAGCGGGGCCGAGCCGGCGGCAACGCCACGTCGATTTTCATCGTCGGCTGGGCCACCGGAGGACTGATCTTCGGCATGCTGGGAGATCGCATCGGTCGCGCCCGCACGATGATCATCACGATCATGCTTTATTCGCTGTTTACGGGCCTGAGCGCCCTTTCGATCGGAGTTTGGGATTTCGCCTTCTATCGCTTTCTCACCGGATTGGGGGTGGGGGGCGAATTCGCGGTGGGTGTTGCGCTGGTGGCTGAGGTGATGCCCGCGGTCGCCCGGACTTATGCCCTCGCGCTCTTGCAGGCCCTTTCGGGTATCGGCAACGTAACGGCCGCGTTCATTTTTCTGGGCCTGGGCCTCGCCCAAGAGCACGGTTGGCTCGAACACACGCTCGGATCGGGAACTGTCGCCGCTCCTTGGAGGATTATGTTTCTCATCGGGACCATCCCCGCCCTGTTGGCTGTTTTGGTCATGCGCCGTCTGAAAGAGCCGGAGCGCTGGCAGCGAGTCAGCCATGAAGGAGCGGTGACGGCCCAGCTTGGCTCCTATCGCGAATTGTTTCGCGATCCGCGGCTGCGTAGCCATGCCCTGTTCGGATTGCTGCTCGGTTGCGCCGGCGTGATTGGCCTCTGGTCGGTTGGCTTTTACACACCCGATCTGATCCGCTTCGTACAGCGTAAGCCCGTGACGAAACAGGTTTATGCCGAACAACTCCAAATGGCGAGTGCCCAGGGAAATCACGCTCGGGAAGAGCAACTGAAGTCACTGCTCGCGAAGGAGGCCGACCCATCGGCCATTCTGGCGCCGGACGCTGAACCCGTCCGAACCGAACTGAGTGGCGTCGTCAGCGGGCGTCTGGCACGCTGGAGCGGATTCGCGTCGATCGCCATCAATCTCGGTGCGTCGCTCGGAATGCTGGGCTTTGGTGCCCTCTCGCAGCGCATCGGACGCAAGCCGACGTTCGCCATCGCCTTTCTGGCCGCATTCGCGAGCACGTTCGCCGTCTTCTTGTTACTCCAAGACTTTTGGCAGATCTGGGTGATGGTTCCTGTGATGGGCTTTTGCCAACTCTCGCTGTTCTCGGGTTATGCGATTTACTTCCCCGAACTTTTCCCGACCTGGCTGCGCTCGACCGGCACGAGCTTTTGCTACAACGTGGGCCGGTTCGCGGCCGCGATCGGCCCATCGTTTCTCGGCTTGTTGAAAAGCCGCGCGTACGCGGGATACGGCGAGCCGCTCGACATGCGGTACGCGGGCATGACGATGTGCACCGTATTTTTACTCGGGCTGTTGGCGCTCCCGTTTCTTCCGGAGACTAAAGGTCAGCCGCTTCCGGAATGATCCGACTCCGACAAGTTTCGTCCTCCCAGCGATTACCCAGAGTGGCGACGCTTTGAAATCAATACTGCAAAGCGCAGAGGCCAAGCGTTGGATCGGTTGCGCCGTCGCGTTGTTAGCCGTTCTCTGCTGCTCGGGCGCCGGAACGCCGCCGGTTGAGAAACCGCTGGGCGCTCAGATTCCCGTCGGTTTCGTCGCACCGTTTGTTTTGCTGTTGTTGGCGATCGCCATCTTCCCCGCGGCAGCGCACGACTGGTGGAAGAGTGATCTGAACAAGGCAAAGATCGCAGCGTTTTTCTCGATTCCCGTGATGGTCTTGTTCGCATTTCACTTCGGCAAAAGCGGCAATCTCGCCCTGTTGCATCAGTCGATGGAATACGCGTCGTTTATCACCCTCCTCGCCGCCTTGTATGTGATCTCCGGCGGAATCCTGATCGAGGGCGCCTTCCGCGGGACACCTCAATCCAACACGCTTTTGCTGGCGATCGGTGCCGTGCTCGCCAACCTCATCGGCACGACGGGCGCTTCGCTGCTCTTGGTGCGTCCCCTGCTTCGCAGCAATCGCCATCGGCGCAATGTCGTGCACGTCCCTGTCTTCTTTATCTTTGTCGTTGCGAATTGTGGAGGGCTGTTGACACCGCTGGGTGATCCGCCCCTCTTCCTCGGCTTCCTAAAAGGAGTGCCGTTCGAATGGACGCTGCGTCTGTTTCCCGAATGGCTCTTTGTGAACGGCGCATTGCTAGCGATTTTCGCGATCTGGGACCGGAGGGTGTCAGCCCGTGACGCGCGCGAGGGGACAACTTCACCCGCAGTGACCGATTCGCGATTTGCGTTGCGGGGAGCGCACAACTTGGTGTTTTTGGCCGCGGTCGTGGTGCTGCTTTTCGCCGCTGGGCGCGGCTACGGCAACGCGGGCGATCCCTGGCCCTTCGGATTTCAAGAGGGCGCTTTGCTCGCTCTGACAGTCGCGTCGTTCTTCTCGACCCGTCGCGAGATTCGCGAGAAGAATCACGCGAGCTTCGGTCCAATTATCGAAGTAGCCGTGCTTTTCGCTGGGATTTTCGTAACGATCACACCGGCTGTCCTGTTGCTCGACGCACACGGCAGCCACTTGGGACTTCGTGAGCCGTGGCAGTACTTCTGGGCTTCGGGACTGATGTCGAGCGTGTTGGACAACGCGCCCGCCTATTTGACCGCCGTGGCAACGGCCTGCGGGTCACAGCAGATCCCTATCGAGGGACGTTACTTAGAAACGTTTCTCGAGTTACGAAAGGCGGGCGGGGCCGATCAGGTTCTAGCCGCCATTTCGTGCGGATGCGTCTTCATGGGAGCTCTGACTTATCTGGGAAATGCCCCGAACTTCATGGTGCGGGCGTACGCCGAGGAGTCGGGCATCCGCATGCCCAGCTTTTTTGGCTTCCTGTTCTTCTCCGGTGCGATACTCCTTCCGCTGTTTGGAGTTGTGACGTTCGTTTTCTTCCGCGCCTAGCAGATCCGATTTTGACACGCTTTCGCGCGGTGGCGGTCAGGCGTAAAATGAGGGTTATGCCGCGCCAGCCTTCATGGGGTCCACCCATCCTCGCGAGGCACACTCCATCCCCCCGGAAACCATGTCCGCGCCCGAAATCACAATCGCTCCGAGTCTGCAATCGGAGCGTCTGTTAAAAGTCCTGGCCCCTTATTCCTCGATCCGCATCGTCACGCACGATAACCCAGATCCCGACGCCATTGCGGCGGGCTGGGGTTTGCATCGGCTGTTCGAAGAGCACTTCGACCGGCCGATCGAATTCGTGGCCGGCGGCGCCATCGTGCGGGCTGAAAATCGACATCTCGTCGAGCTGTTGGGCCCGCCTCTGCGAATCGTCGATCGGCTGTTCGAAGATCCCGAAACGGCCACGGTGCTCGTCGACTGCGGCCTGGGTACGAGCAATCACTTGGCCACGCGCGATCGACTGCGGCCGGTGGCCGTGATTGATCACCATGCCATCCTGCGGGCGCCGGCCGACCTTGCCTTCGCGGACATTCGTCCCTCGGTCGCAGCCACGGCGACGATTGCCGCGGCCTACTTGCGCGAGCAGGGAATCGAACCGGGCGTCAAGTTGGCTTCCGCGATGTTGTATGCAATGCGTACCGAGACATGCGGCTGTGAGACCGAACACTCGGAGTTAGACCGCTCGATCATGTTGTGGCTGACGGAATACGCTGAGCCCGGCCTGATCGCGGAAATCGAAAATGCTCCTTTAGCCCGTGCCTATTTCAGTGACTTGGTGCTCGCGCTGCAGGGAACACAACTCTTCGGAGAAACCGCGCTCTGCCTGTTGCCTAAAGCAAGTGGACCAGAGACCGTTGGGGAAGTGGCCGACCTCTTGATCCGTTGTGAAGGAGTCAGCCGGGTGCTGTGCGTGGTGGCCATCGAAGATGACCTCTACGTCTCCGTTCGCACGCGCCGCGACGACGAGCGGGCCGTCGACTTGCTCCAGAAAACGCTTGATGGCATCGGGGGAGGCGGCGGCCATACGCATCGCGCGGGGGGTAAAGTCGTGGGCATCACCTCCGGCGGTCGGATGTCGCAGTCATTGGAGCAGCAGCTCCAGGATCGGTGGTTGAGCGCCTGCGATGAAAAAATTCGGCGAGCCAAACGACTGGTCGGCCTCCGCGAGATCGTAGAGAATCTCTAGGGACATTTGGAACGGCCCAGGAGAATGAGCCAATGGCTTCGCAGCGCGCATTATTGCCTCTCGGTGGCGCCGCACCTCGAATCGCGCGGCGGATAAGCTTCGGCCTGTCGACTGCCGCGCTCCTGCTGCCGCTGGTCGGCACACTCCTAGTCGGTTGTGGATCGGACCCTCCACCAAAACCCGTGGCGGCGCCGGCACAGGTCGAGGCCCCCGTTGACAATCCGGCGAACCCTCCCGCGGCCGAGGAGCAGCCAGTCGCCCCTCGCCGAGCGCTCGACAAACCGGCTCCCGTGGCTCAGGCCGAGCCGCCTGGCATTGATCCGTCGACCAATCCTCATGATGTCTTCGAAGTGTCCGCAACCGAGCCAACCTTTGAGCGCGAGGCGGGTCCCGACGGACCGGTCTCGATGAACAGCTTCGACGCCATTTTTCCTGCCAAAGGCACGACATCCGCAGCCTTTCAAGCGGAGCAGACGCCCGAAACACCGGCCGCCGTTGCTCACGCAACGACCGAAGAATCACAGCCCGCCAAACGAACCGAGAAGCCCGCCGGCAAAAGCCGCTCGTCCGCGAAATCGGGACGTCGAGAGAGCAGCGATCGAACTGACGAGGACAAACGGGATGCCGACTCGAAAAAGAGCCTGCCGCCGGGCTTTCGCGCCGTCGCCGGTTACGGCAACTCGCCTGTCGGTTGGCCGCTGCGGATCCGCTCCAAGATCGACGGCGCCGAGATGGCTCTGGTGACAGGCGGAGTGGTCACGGTCGGGCATGACGGAGACCCTTCCGAATCGAGTCCGCAAATTTCGGTCGTGCTCGATACGTTTTATATGGACGTCACGGAAGTGACGCTGGAACGCTACGAGCGCTACCGCAAGGCCATCAACGACGAGCGCGGCCCGCGAGCCGTCCAAGAGCCGGACAACGCCGGGTCGCCGTCTGATTTTCCCGTGCTGGGTGTCGTCCTGAAGCAGGCCGAGTTTTACGCGCACTGGGCCCACAAAGAACTTCCGACCGAGGCAGAGTGGGAACGAGCGGCTCGCGGCGAGGCCTCCTTCCCGCATCCTTGGGGGAATGGGCGCGCCATTTGGAGCCAAGCTCGCAAGCCAAACACGATCACCGCGGTGAAGACCTTCGGAACCGACGTCAGCCCCTTCGGAATTTACGACCTGGCGGGCAACGCCCGCGAGTGGTGCACTGATCGATGGTCGCCAAAGGCGTTCGCCGACGCGCAAAAGTCGTCGCACACTCCTTTGCGAAACTGGAAGGGCGCGCACACCGCAGAGCCGGCCGACTTTCACGTCGTCAAGGGGAATGGCCCCGATTGGGACGCCTGGTATCGTGCCGGCATGAACGCCACCGTGCACCACAAGGACGTCGGCTTCCGTTGCGTGCTGCGGCTGAACGACAAGAACTAGCGGTGGCCGCGCGTGCCCTGAGCCCCGATGGTTCCGCAAGGCGAGCCATCTAGCCGGAGCACTCTCCGGAAGCGTCGCGAGCTCATGTCCCCTACGCGAATTGCGCCTTCATATCTGCCATCATTTGCTCAGGTGTTAGATCTTTGATGTGCGTCGCGAACGCCCATTTGTGGCCATAAGGATCTTTCACGACGCCATAGCGGTCGCCCCAAAACATGTCTTGAGCGGGCATCAAAATAGTCGCGCCGGCGTCGTGGGCCCGCTTGATGGCCGCATCGGAGCTCGCCACATAGTGATGAAGCGTCACGGGCGTGCCTTTGAGTGCGATGGCCGTTTCCGACTTGCCCTCGCAATGCTCGGGAAAGTCGTCGACGAGAAATACAAAACTTTTGCCAATGCGAATGGAGGCGTGCATGATCCTGCGGCCATCCGGTGCCGGCACGCGACGCATTTCCTCGGCTCCGAAGGCCTTCTTGTAAAACTCGATGGCCTCCGCACAGGGGGCGCACACGAGATGGGGAATCAGGTTTTCGTGACCGGGGGGAATCGGTTGGGTCGCATTCGTCATCGTTAACTCCTTCTATCGGGTAGGAATTGCGATCATCGGAGGGCCGTTAAATTGCCGGGCCCCAAAAGCAACCAATGAAATCAGCCTTCCACGGTAAATTCCCGCGTGGGGATTTGTACCTTCGTGCGTTGCACGTCGGGCACGGCGATTTTGCAGTCGATCGCTCCTTAGTCGAACGAAAGGATCGGAATTCGACAACCGTGTTCGTCGTGATCCATTTTTCCTGGATTTTTATCGTGCGGACCGGGTTCTTCGTCTTTCGCGCCGGAACAGCGAACGACACGCAGCGGGTCGTCACCGACCTTGCGGATCGTCGCGACGGGCGCCGTACCAGATTTCCAAGCCCCGGCGGTTTCCGAGGGCTTTTCGGCCCAAGAACGCCAGGCGGCTCAAGACGCAGAAGACTTCCCACGCAGAATAGGCACGCAGCTTACGCCCGGAGGTGACGACCGTCTCGCGCAGCACAACAAAACGCCCTTGACGACGCAGGGCTTTACTCATGGCGGCTTCCTCGGCCGCGAATAGAGATTCATCGAATCCCCCGGCGGCTTCGAACGCCCGCCGCGTGCAGAACAGAAAACTGCCGCTCGCCAGCCGGCCGACCCGATAGATGGGGCGCAACAACCAGACCATCAACCGGGCCCACACCGGCAGTTGGCCGTCGAATCGTAAATCGCACCCTCCACCGACGGCTCCGTCCCGCACGGCTTGCACCGCGGCGCGAACGACCGCCGGGTTCACTAACGTGTCCGCGTCCACGAAGACAAAGACGTCTCCCCTCGCCTCGCGCGCTCCAGAATTGCGAGTCGCGGCGATCTGCCGATGAGCAACCGGGACAACGCGCGCCCCGTATTCGGCTGCCACGGCGGCCGTCCGATCGATCGAACCATCGTCAACCACGATGACTTCATGCGACTCGCCGACCGTCTGAGCCGCCACCTCAATGGCCGATAAGGTCGGTCCAAGGAGTCGCTCTTCGTTATAGGCTGGGATGATAAACGAAATCACGAGGTCACCCTCGGCTATCTCCTGAGTTCGCGGGCTTCAGAATGACGGCTGCACGGGGCGTTCTTGTCTCTACAACGTCGCCAAACCTACGGGTCCCGAGTGGCGTCGGGTAGTTCCCTCATAGATTTTGAAAAAACTTCAATTTTGCTGTCCGACGCGACTCTGTTTACTCCTGAAGAGGGTGGCGAGGGTCACTGACAACAAGAAATGGCCCGCCTCAACGAGTTCACAACGCTTTCAGCCACGCCTTTAAGGGGGATTTACAAATGTTACGCAAACTGGCACTAATCGTTGCTCCGACACTCATCATGGCCGTGATCGTCGCCTCAAGCGATGACAAATCCTCGCAAGCGGTTGCCGGCGGGGGTCGTAGCGGCGGCGGAGGCCGCAGCGGGGGCGGGCAGGGACGTTCGATGTCGGGAGGGCGCTCGACGGGACGTGGTCCTTCAGGACGCGCGCCGGGACAGCGAAATGGAGGCCGATCCCGAACGGCTTCAGCCGGACGTTCGACGCGAAACTCTGGCGGTCGCGGGCAACGCCGCTCGACACATTTCCAAGGTTACAGTTGGGGCGACAGCATGGGTGGAGACGTGGCCGTTGGCGAAGGCGTCGTCGGTGAAGGTGTCGTCGGGGCCACGTTTGTCGATTCCGTGGCCGCTCCCGCTCCAATTACGATTCTCAACCCCGCCAACACCGGTCGACCTGTGAACTACGCACTCGGCGCCGGCCAGTACTCGATCGAGTCGGCACAGAGTCTGGTGCACAACGACGGCACGCAAGTGATCGTCTTTGACCGAGGCGGAGACTTCGGCACGGCAACCTACACGCTCGAGCCGGGAACGTATCGCTTCGTTCTGACGGACGCCGGTTGGGATCTCAACACGGTTCGCGATCAAGTTGCGGACACCAGCATGGACAATCCCGGCTAGTCGAGAAGGCGACCCCCCGAGCCGTCACTTGTTGCCACAATTGCAGCCCCAGATGCTCAGCCGAATCGCGGTTGGCCATCTGGGGCTGCCTTGCTTTTTGTGCCCTCGGAATCGTGTTCCGGAGGTAATTCGAGAGTCACTTGAACTCAGTTCGCCAGAGTCACATGCCCTTGTAGCTCAGTAAGGGCCGCAAGCGTCGTTCGATGCGAGTGAGGTCGCGCTGAGCGCGCATGACGGCGCCAATATCCTTGTAAGCCGAAGGGGCTTCGTCGCGGAGTGCATCGATTCGGCGGTGATCGAACCACACTCCGCTCAACTCTCGCTCCAGTTCGCGACGCGTGATTTTCTGCATGGCGTCCCGGCGGCTCATACATCGTCCGGCTCCATGCGAACTTGAGGCGAGGGCAGGCGGATGTCCGCGTCCGCTTACGTGAAAACTGACCGTCCCCATCGACCCGGGAATCAGACCCGGCACATCGGTTCCGGCAGAGAGAGCCCCTTTGCGGTGAACCCAATAACGCCTGCCGAAATGGATTTCTTGACGAACGTGATTGTGGTGGCACTGGATCAATGAGTCGGCCGTTGACACCACGCCAAATAGCGACTGCATCAACCGGCTCACTGCGGCAATAATCGCGAGCCGATTCGCTTGGGCGTAGGCGATGGCCCAGGCTACGTCGGACAAGTAAGCCTGTCCTTCGCTCGACTCGCTGTCGATCGCGATGAGGCGGCGCTTGTCGGCTTTCCCCGCAGTCGAATGGTGCGCACTGATGGCCTGCCCCATCGACCTTGAGCCGCTATGAACCATCAACCACAGTTGCTCCTGCTCGTCTGCTTGAAACTCGAGGAAGTGATTGCCCCGCCCGAGTGTCCCCAATTGCAGCCGCCCGTCGCGGGATTTTAGTTTCTCGAGGCGCGGGTGACTGAGGGGGGCGTCGCCTAAGGTGGAAGGCAACTCGCTTGGAGCCGTCGCAGAAGGGTGCTTAAGCGCGGGAACACAACGCGTCAGTCCCCCGAGGACGGCACCTGCGGCCTCTTCGATGGCCAGCAGATCGGCATCCGCGTCAAAGCGAATGGCAGCCATGCCGCAACCGATGTCGCTTCCGACTGCTGCTGGGTAAATCAGTCGATTCGTCGCGAGTGCGACGCCCACGCACACGTCGTCTGCCAGATGCACGTCGGGCAGTACGGCAACGTAGGCGACATCCTCGGCACGTCTCAACCTCTCGAGTGAATCTTCAACGCCCGCAGGCAAAGGCCCGGCAAGCCACTTGTGCACCGGCGCGGGAAGGATCGCCTCGCTCATCGGTGCTCCTCCCTGGTCCCCGTGCGGGCCACGTATTGAAACACCAATTTCGGCGCGCGGCGGCGCACGATCGCGCTGGCAACCTCGGCCCGAAGGCGCCCATTGGCCGCTGCCAAATGGTGCATGACGGCGACCGGATCGGGAGCCGCCCCCGCCGACGACGGACTGACCAGCACCAAGAGTTGAGAAGCATCGGGAGCCGGGCGAACTTCGACGACTTGCAAGCACTGCAAGAACTCGTCGGCACACTCGCCGTTGAGCACCAGGTTGAGCGTGTCGGCTACCTGGCTGCAGAGTTGCAACGTTTTTCGATCGATGGCCTTGGTCCGCCTCGTGGGGCGGAAAAACTCTTTCGGGTCAACGCCGTCATCGGGATGGATGTCGGCGCAGAGTGACTGCAATTGCCTTCGGGAAGGCTTCTTTCGATTCATGATCTCTCTCGTGAATGGCGAAGCAAGTGCGGAACGGGAGCGCTTGGGACCAATGAAGTGGTCCAAACAGCCATTAGCACCAGAGAGCCCGGCCCAGCAGGGGCCAAGAACGAACTTAGCCGACCGCGGAGCGCAGGCTCGCCAAAGCACGAGGGCCAGAAATGAATTGCGCAGTGATGGATCGCATGGTCGGCCTCCTCAATCAGCGTGTCGCCGGGCAGCGATGCGAAACAGTATTCGGCAATCGCGCAGTTGCCCAAGACGACGCAAGCTTCCGTCAGGACACCGTCGTTCGGCCCTGGTTCGCGCGGTCTCCTGAAACGCGATCTCGCGGAAACCCAATCTCTCGTGCCTCAACAATTGGCGTTGGTGCGCGAACCAGGGGCAGCACGGCATTTCGCGAAAATCACTAAATCGTTTGGTCAAAAGAACTTAGATTCCAACAGCAACAGCGGCATGAGGATTTCTATTAACCCCTGAACTGGATTGGTCGGCGAGAACTTGTTCACACGCGCCACCGCTTCCGGCGAAGGGTGTTTCGATGCGACTGGTGGCCGCCGTTCTTCTCGCGACCTTATGCGCGGTCTCACCCATTTTCGCTCTCGCTGACGACCGTCACCCCCCTAACTCGCAGTCGTCGAAATCGACGGCCGCCGAATCGGGCGTCGCGCTCTACCGCTCTTCGTGCCCGTGTCACCAATGTTGGGTGGCGCGGACTGCCAACTTTCGGATTCAGTGGTGCACGTCCGAAGCCAATTTGCGGCAGCTTGCCGAGAGGTGCGAAAGGCTGGTCACGGGAGCGAAACTGGCTTGGCTCGGCGATGCTCACCCTCAAGCGTGGACGCCGCAATGCGAAGTCGTCGTTCATGCTCAACTCGGCGATTATGTCGCTTGCGTGGGTCCCGGCAGTGAACGCACCTCCGGCTGCGCCACGATTCGCCTCGATGAAGGACGGGTGGTGGCCCGCCGAATCGACCTTCGATCAGACGCGGACGATTGGGACAAGGAAAGCTTGCCGCACGAGCTGATGCATGTGGTGCTCGCGGACCATTTTTCGAATGAGCGGATTCCGCCCTGGGCCGACGAAGGCATCGCCATGCTCGCCGAGTCTCCGGAAAAGCTCAAACGGCGATTGACCGAGCTGCGACGAGTGGCGGGCCAAGGCACGATTTACTCGATCGGCGATCTCATCGGCGTTCGTTCGCGGCCCCAACCCGCCTTTCGCGACGCGTTCAACGGACAGAGCTTCGCGCTAGTGAATCTGTTGCTGGAACACGGCACACCCCGCCAGTGTCTGGAATTCGTCGAAGCGAGCCGCAACCAGGACTGGCGAACGGCGCTTCACAATGTGTATGGCAACCGATTGAGCGACTTGGAACAGAACATGTCTGACTCGATTTGGACGGAGCGAGCCGCCCGCGGAGCGCGTTACGCGACCGTGTCACTCCAATCACAAGTTGCCGAGCACCATCCCAGATAGAGCCGTTGGTCCGAAAACGACAACGGCCGCCGAGATCGAGTGAATCCCGCCGGCCGATTGCGTTATTTGCAGACGCGAGAGGCGTCAGTACGGGTGTCCCGCCGTGCCACCGGTCGATCCGCCACCGTACGAGATTCCACTGTTTCCGCCGTACGGGTTCCCCGCGGTCCCGTAATTCGATCCGGAGCTTGGCGTGCCACCGATCGCCACGGGACTGGCGCCGTACGGATTTTCGGCGGTGCCGTAATTGGAAGCGGGTGTGGCAAAGCTCGTCACTGGCGCGGCCTGGTAGGTCGCCGCTGGAGCGGCTTGGCCGGGCTCATCCGAGAAGCTCCGATAAACGCCATTCTGCGACTGAGCGACCTGCCCGGCCGCTGGAGCAGGCGTCGGCGGCAACGTCGACGCGACAGCCGGCGCAGTGGGTGCGTAATAGGTCGCGTAGTTGGAACCGTAGCCGGAGCCAGGGTTCGAGTAGGAATAGGAGGGATAATAATAACCGCCGTAATAACGGCAGTAACGATGCCCGGCATTTGCGGGCTGAGCGACCGCAAATCCGAGCATCAAAGCCAGACCAATCGCGAACAACTTCGACATGCTTTAACTCCTAAGCGCTAAGAGTGAACAGCAGATCACTTCCGACGCGAGTCGTTTTGAAAGGCAACTGAGTGAACTAAGACTGAGGCCAGGCGGGTTAAAACTCGCTAAACAATTGTAGCGCCCAGTATCGTCGCGGGGCGGCGGAACCTCACGATTTTGGCGCGGGCACCCGCCCCCCGACGCAGGAGAGATTCGCAGAAAGTCATCGCACACACGGGCCTGAGGCCGTGAACGGGGCGCAATCGACGGCATTCCCTACCGGACCGCCTGCCACTCGTTGGCCAGCACGCCTCTATCTTGACCGATCGCAACCGCGACGCAAACGCAATTTCGCTGAAACGGCTCTTTTTGCCCACAAGCGTCGGCGATCAGCGGAGCAATACGCTCAAGCGGCACGTCGGTGCTAGAGACACGCGGGCCTAGTTCGACGCAACCGCGTCATCCGGCGGTCGCCGCGTGCGCGTGAAGGGATAAAAGAACTGCCTGCGAAAACCTTTGGGCAACGGATGGTTGATTCCGTAGCCATTGGGCCATCGGCCATCTGCCGGCAGATGATAGGTGCCGAAGATCCAATCGAGAAACGGATAGTGGACGGCGAAATTGACGTCGATGGCTTCCTTTTCGATGCCGTGATGCCAGTGATGGAATCGGGGCGTGACTACCACGCGATCGAGCACGTGGAACTTGATCCGCATATTCGAATGGACCATGGCCGACAGAAAAAATACAAACACCAGGTACAAATAAATGGCCGGATTGCCGAAGCCCAGCACGTACATTGGGATCACCGTCAGGCCGCGGAGCATCACAATTTCGACCAGGTGCATTCGCGAGCTGGCGAGCCAGTCCATCACCTGGGCCGAGTGATGCACGGCATGGAACTTCCAGAGCCAGGGCACGCGATGGAACGTTCGGTGCACCCAGTACTGCACCAGATCGGTCAGCAGTGTAATTTCCAAAAACTGCACGAGCAGCCACTGGCTGCCGACCCAATGTCGGAAGCCAGCCCAGTCGGTATTTTTCAGGATCGTGGTGGCCGGCAGCATCGACAGGAAGGTCAGCACTTGCACGAGCAGCGTGCTGATCAGGAAATACAACAAGTCCTCGCGCCACTCCAGGCGGAAGATCGGTTGGTCGCGATTGCCGAGAATCCGCTCGACGGGGATGAACACAATTCCGGTCAGAATCAAACTGATCAGGAACCAGTCCAAACCCAGGTACACATCGCTCGCAAGACCCGTGCGTGTCTGCGTGTGCGAACCGCCGAACGCCACCGCAATGAAGACCAGCCCAATTGCCGTAAAGCCGACGATCTTCTGTTTTCGCAGGACGATGCTGACGATCGCCAGCACGAACGAGCCGATCAACACCAGATGCAACAGCGCTCGAATTAGCCGCTCGTCGTAGACGCTACGG
>Ga0210393_10000465_pt1 | contig 36561 bp, 24 predicted proteins | sample IncBWC27OmetaG_FD_160068 | JGI IMG/M metagenome (GOLD analysis project Ga0210393, IMG submission 160068) | Forest soil microbial communities from Barre Woods Harvard Forest LTER site, Petersham, Massachusetts, United States - Inc-BW-C-27-O ...
CGGCACCGAGACGGTGCGCGAATTGCCGCTGGCGACGCAGAACTACCAGCAACTACTGACTTTATCGGCCGGTGCGCAAAGCGATCTGAACGCGGCGGCGCAGTTGGGGCGCGGCGCAGTAAAGCTGTTCGTCAACGGTCAGCGCGAAGACAACAACAACTACTTGATCGACGGCATCAGCGCGACCGATTACAACGTGGCGCAGGCGACCTATGTGCCGCTGCCGAATCCGGACGTAATCCAGGAATTTAAAGTACAGACCTCCCTCTATGACGCGAGCCAGGGGCGCAACGGCGGCGGCAACGTGAACGCGATTCTGAAGTCGGGCACGAAAACGTTTCACGGCGACGCGTATGAGTTTTTCCGCAACGATGTCCTCAACGCAAACGACTTCTTTTTGAACCAACAAGGTCTGGCGCGCCCGTCGGTGAAACAGAACATTTTTGGCGGCAGCCTCGGCGGCCCGGTGGTGAAAGAGAAGCTGGGCTACTTCTTCGTGAACTATCAGGGTACGCGGCAACGCAGCGGGCTTTCGCCAGGCACGTTTATCAGCACGACGATTCCGTCGCTCCCGGCGGACCGCTCGGAAGCGTCGATCTCGCAGGCGTTCTTCGGCAACACGACGACCCCGATCGATCCGGTGGTGCTGAAACTGTTGCAGTTCCAGGGCAACCAGTTCGGCGCGCAGCCGGGCGGCTTCCTGATTCCGAGCGGCGACCCGACGACGGGCGCGTTTGCGGTCAGCAAGCCGGGTAAATATACCGACGATCAGTTCACTTCGAACTGGGACCGCGAATTCCGCGGCGGCCAGGACAAATTGTCGGTGCGCTTCTTCTTCTCAGACTCAGAGAGCTTGCTCCCGTTCGGCGGCGGCGACTTGCAGGAATCGCTGGGATCGACCCTGGCGAGCGCGGTCAGTGCGAGTTCGCTGAATTTCCCGTTCGACACGCCGGTACACGCGCGCTTCCTGAATATCGGCGAGACGCACTTGTTTTCCCCCACGCTGGTCAACGAATTCCGCTTCGGGTTCGTGCATATCAACGACGACCTGAACAACGAGCCGCCAGTGACGACGGCCGATCTGGGGATCGATCGTCCGACGAACAGCTTGACCGATTCGATCTATCGATTCTTCTTCGAAAGCTCGGGTTTCGAACTCGGCCCCGCTCCGTTCGGCAACCAGTCGCAGAACCAGAACAACATCAACTTCGTGGATACCGTGAGCTGGGTGCACGGCCAGCATGTGTTCCGGTTCGGCGGCGAGTATACGCACGTCAACCTCGACAAAAACTTCCCGCAGGTGTTCAACGGCGAGTTGTTCTTCACGAATACGCCGGACGGCCATACCGACTTTCAGAATTTCCTGCTCGGCGTGCCGGAGTTCAGCTTCGGAGGCGGCGGTCTTTCGAATCACGAATACCGCTCAAACAACTTTGCGGTGTTCGCGCAAGACGACTGGAAGATTCGGCACGACCTGACCATCAACCTGGGATTGCGCACCGAAATATTGGGCGCGTTCCACGATGATCTCTGCCACATCAGCAATCTCGATCCGTCATTGGCGAATGCCGGGACGTTTCCCTTCATCTATCCAAGCTGCGTCAACAAGCTCAACGTGACAGGCCTGACCGGCGATGCCAATGGCACGACGTTCAACAATAACTACGCGACCGGCATCGGACCGCGCGTTGGTTTGGCGTATGACTTGTTCGGTCATCACAACACGACGATTCGCGCCGGCTTCGGCATCTACTACGTGCGCGAAGACGTGGGCACGGCCGACCAGCTTTCCTTCAACCCGCCGTTTTTGCCCGTGACGTTTGGCGGCGGCTCACCCGGGTGCCTGGGCACATTCTTCTCAGCGACACCCGGTCCGGGCTGCCCGAATCCGAATCCCAACGCACTGCCGCAAGCAGGGACGCTCGATCCAAACTTTGTGCCGTGCTTGAACGTGTTCCAGGGCTTCCCTGGCGGCGATACCACTCAGGCTGCGAACTATGGAACGGCGGCGGGCGCAGGTTGCCCCGGTCCGCTCCAGACGCTCGGCATCTTCGGCCTGACGGTGCCGCGACACTTCGTCGTTCCGAGCACGCAGCAATGGAACCTCACGGTGCAGCGAGCGTTGGGCAAACAGTGGGTGCTTGAAGTTGGCTACGTCGGCACGCATGGCGTGCACCTGCGCGAGACGCGCGATTCGCTGCAGTCACAAGATGCTACGCCGGCGAATCCCGTGGTGGTCGGCGGCGAATCGATCACGACGAACACGTTCGACAATGCGATTGCGCGTTCGCGAGCGCAAGGCATCAACGGCTACAACGGCTTCCAGCAATTTGCCAACGATGCGTATTCCCACTACAACTCATTGCAGACGACGGTAACGCGGCGCTGGAACGCCGGTTACTTCCAGGCGGCATATACGTTCTCGCGTTCGACGGATGCGACCTCGAGCGGGAACACGGCGTTCAACACCGCGTTCAACGATGAATCCACGCTGAAGGATTCGTACGGTCTGTCGGACTTCGATCGGACGCATCGGCTGGCCATCAGCTACCGATACGACTTGCCGTTCTTCCAGTCGGCGGAAGGCTGGAAACGCAAGGCGCTCGGCGGATGGGCCGTGGCCGGCATCACCATCGTTCAATCCGGCTTGCCGTTCTCGGTGATCGATTCTGGCGCAGGCACTGCGTTCCTGGGCGCGGGGTCGGCGCCGGGCGTCACGGGCGGAAGCCTCGCTTCGGGCGCGACGATATCGAGCGGCTATACGAGCGGCAGCATCGGCACGCGCGTCAATGGATACTTGAATCCAGCGGCGTTCGCACCTGCACCGCTGCTGTATCCCGCGCAATGCGATCCGAACCAGCCTGATCCGACAATTTTCCCGAACGCGAACTTCTGCACGACGAACTTCGGCGACCTAGGACGCAACTCATTCCGCGGCCCCAGCCAGGCGAACTTCGACTTCTCGTTGATCAAGAATTTCCATATCACCGAGCGGCAGGCGCTTCGCTTCACGACGGACTTCTTCAACATCTGGAATCACGCCAACTTCGCGAACCCATCGTTCCTCGACGTGGAGAGCATTGGAACCACGAACAGCCCGTTCGGCAAAATCACCAGCACCGTGGGTACGCCGCGACTGATTCAGTTCTCGCTGCGGTATTCGTTCTAACCAGTCGAGGCTGACAAAACCTAACTTCTACGCGAGGGGCGCGATTTTGCGCCCCTCGGTTTTTGTGCCAACCTGCTGGTTTCACAGGAGACTCCATCCATGTCCGCGACGACACCGCGCATCCCGCTACTCGAACGAGATCAAGTCACGCCAGAAACACAGGCGATTTACGACGCGCTGTTGGCGCAACGTGGCGTCGTGCCGAATATGTTCAAGGTGCTCTCGTACAATCCGGGGATCGCGGCTGCGATGGCGGGATTTTTGAAGGCGTTGCTCAGCGACGGCGCGCTGAAAGGCTGGTACAAGGAGCTCATCGCGGTGCGGATTTCGACTCTGATGCAGTCGGAATATGCGATCAAGGCGCATAACGCTTCGGCGCGTAAGAAAGGCGCGACCGAGGAACAAATCGCGGGAGTGCCCGATTTCGAGAAGGGACCATACAGCGGCAAAGAGAAGCTCGGGTTCAGACTGGCGGATCGGCTGCATCGCGGGCCGAAGGAAGTCGATGACGCGTTCTACGCGGAGTTGAAAAAAGAATTCGCCGACGCCGAGCTCGTGGAAATATTTCTGACCGCGTCTGCATTCGAGATGTTCCCGCGCTTTATCGATGGCCTGCACATTCCCGTGACACCACTTCCCGCTTCAAAGTGATAGGATTCTTGCGCCATGCAGCCACTTGCATCACGTGTTTCACAATTGAACGGCGAAGGCGCGCTGGCGGTATTTTCGCGCGCGAAAGAGCTCGAAAAACAGGGGCGGTCGATCATCCATCTCGAGCTCGGTGAGCCCGATTTTCATCCGGCAGCGCCGGTGGTCGATGCGGTTCGCGCGGCGGTTGCCGAAGGTCGCGACCGCTACGTTTCGCCGCGCGGTGTCCCGGCCTTGCGCGAGGCGATCGCCTCTTATCTCAAACGCACACGACACTTGAATGTCGCCGCCGAGGAAGTTCTGGTCGCACCCGGTTGCAAGATGGCGCTCGCCCTTTCGATGATGGCGCTGATCGAACCGGGCGACGAGATTTTGTACCCCGATCCGAGCTTCCCGATCTATCCATCGTTCACCCGCGGGCTGGGCGGCAAGGCTGTGCCGTTTTATCTCGAAGAGAAAAACGAATTTCAGCCTGACGTCGCGGAAATCGCCTCGAAGATCACGCCGCGTTCGAAAGCGCTGATTTTCAATTCGCCGAATAACCCGACGGGGACCGTTTTTAGCGAAGACACGCTCAAGCAAATCGCCTCCCTCGCGGTGAAACATGACCTCTGGGTGATCGCCGACGAAATTTACGCGCGCATCCTCTTCAACGGCGAATACAAGTCGATCTACGCCATGCCTGGCATGAAAGATCGCACGATCATCATCGACGGATTTTCGAAGTCGTTCGCGATGACCGGCTGGCGGCTTGGCTACGCGGTGGCGCCGAAGGAATTTATCGACGCGCTCGATTTGCTCGTGCTCAATACGTTTACATGCACCGCGGAATTCTCGCAGGTCGCCGCAATCGAGGCGCTGAACGACTCAACCAACGCAGTAGACGCGATGGTGCTCGAATACCGCAAACGCCGCGACCTCTTCGTCAACAAGCTCAACCAAATTCCGGGATTCCGATGCCTGTCGCCCGACGGTGCGTTCTACGCCTGGGTGAATATTGAAGATACCGGGCTACCCGCCGAAGAAGTCCAGCGTCTGTTACTGGAAGAGGCTGGCGTCGCCGGGATCGCCGGCGCTGCGTTCGGCCCGGCAGGCAAAAATTATCTGCGCTTCTCGCTCGTCAGCGCGCGCAACCTATTGGAAGAAGCACTCGAGCGAATTGAGCGCGTCTCGACACGCTGGCGCGCGGCGGTTGCACGGTAATCGGTGGGTCAATTGCCAGTCTGAGCGCATAAATTTTCGAATTCGCAGGTCAATCCAGCCCGGAGCCGACTCGAATGAAACATTTGCTTCACTTCACCCTGCTGCTCGCCGCCTGCCTGTTCGTCACTGCAAACGCCGCCGCTCAAGCGCGGCCGTTGGACGGACCAGACGTGCAAAAAATCTACGACCGCCTGCTCCCGCAGATCGACAAAATTCCACTCTTCGACAATCACGCGCACCCCGGTTTCGGCGACGACAGCGACGTCGACGCAATGGCCGCGCCGCCGGGCGAAACCGACTTCATGCGCACACGCGCCGACAACCCCGAATTCATCACCGCCGCGAAGCAGATGCTCGGCTACCCCTACAATGATTTTTCGCCCGAGCACATGAAGTGGCTAGCCGATAAATCCAAAGCGGCCGAAGCCGCGGGCGACACAAAATATTTCGATTCGATTCTCGATAAGCTCAACACCGAAACCGTCCTCGCCAATCGCGCACTGATGGCGCCGTATCTCGATCCGAAGCGTTTCCACTGGGTTTTCTTCGTCGATTCCTTCTTCTTTCCGTTCGATAACAGCGAGCGCACCGCGAGCACGCCCGATATGGGCGTCTACATCCCGCTCCAGGAAAAAATGCTCTCGCGCTACAAAAAATTCGAAGGCGTCGAGGGGCTGCCGGCCGATCTCGCCGGCTACGAAGATTTCATTCGCCGCACGATGACCGACAACGTCGAAAAGCGCGGCGCCGTCGCGATGAAATTCGAAGCCGCCTATTTCCGCTCGCTCTATTTCACCGACCCGCCTCGCTCCGCAGCCGAAGCGATCTACGCCAAATATCACGCAGGTGGCGTTCCAACGCCCGAGGAATACGTCACCTTCCAGGACTACATCTTCCGCGTGCTGCTCAATCAGGCGGGCAAGCTGCACATCGCCACGCACATTCACAGCGCCGTCGGCATCGGCGATTACTTCAGCCTGCACAACGGCAACGTGCTGAACCTCGAGAACGTTCTGCGTGATCAGCGCTACAAGGGACAGACGTTCGTCCTCTTGCATGGCGGCTGGCCGTACTACAAGGAAGCCGCGCTGCTCACCGCGGTGAAAAACGTCTACCTCGACACTTCCTTCCAGTCCGAATTTCTCTATCCATCGCAATTCAAGGAAGTGCTGAAGCAACTCCTTACACTCTTCCCGGACAAAATGATGTACGCCTCCGACGCATTCCCGTTCAACGACGCGCTCGGCGCCGAAGAAAGCTTTTGGCTCTCAGCGCGCAGCACGCGCACCGCGTTGGCCGCCGCGCTCGCGGAGCTCGTCTCCGAAGGCGCCTACACCGAAGCGAAAGCGATGGAACTCGCGCACATGTATCTGCACGACAACGCCGTAAAACTGTATGGGAGATCGAAATGAGCACGCCTGAGACTTTCAAATACATTTCATGGAAAGACGTCGAGCGCGAAAAGTTGAATCCGCTGATCGATCGCGAAATGCTTGTCGGCGACCAGGTGATGCTCGCGCGCGTGATCATGAAAAAGGGCGCGCACGTGCCGCTGCACCACCATCACAACGAACAAGTGACCTATATTCTGGAAGGCGCGTTGAAGTTTGCGATCGACGGAAAAGAGGTCGTCGTGCGCGCCGGCGAAGTTCTCTGCATTCCACCCAATATGCCGCATGAAGCGTGGGCGCTCGAAGAGACGATCGATCTCGACGTCTTCAATCCACCGCGCGAAGACTGGCTGAACAAGACTGACGCTTACCTTCGTCACGGCCGGTAGCCACGCGAATCCGCATTACCCAAAGCGCATCTCAGTGCAGGCCACCTCGCTTCCGCGTTGCTCTGTTGCAGGTGTCGCAGCACACACGAAAGAAAATAAACACTCACTGCACAGGTGTGTTTACCGTAGAGCAGGGCTAGCCCAGAGCCGCTGAGGCCCATACATCTGTGAACAAGCTCGTTTTGCGGTTGTCTGTTGCCGTCGCGCTGTTGATGCAGTCGTGCGTTTTGTCCGGTTTCGCGCGCGCGCAAAGTCCGACCGCCCCTTTCGGTCACGATACTGATTTTGTCGCGATGCCATCGCCGGTTGTGGCGCTGTTTCCGCCGACGGATGCTTCGCTCATCGCGGATGAATCGCCCAAGTATGATTCGTTCAATTCGCTTGCCGTGGCCGATCCTGGAAAATTAGCTGCATACTCCTCGCTCGCCACATTCTCAGCCGACGCAGTTCCCTCATGGCCGGCGAGCGCGCCCCTGCCGCAACCTGCACCAGAACCTGCGCCGCGCCCGTACTACAGCGAAAATCCAAATCAGTGGCAGCTCGGCATCGCGTTCGCGCTGGTCCGGTTTCGCTCATCGGTTTACTACGCCAGCGCGCCCGGCTTCAACACATCGCTCGCGTATTGGTGGAAGGAATCGCTCGCGATCGAAGGATCGATCACAACCGCTTTTGCTCCGCCTGTTTTTGAGAACGAACACTTCCGCTATCTCGGCTACGGCGCCGGCCCAAAGTTTTCCTTCGGTCACGGCCGCTTTGAGCCGTGGGCTCACGCGCTCGTCGGCGGCGTGCATCTGATTCCACAAACGGCGGCGAGCGGGAAGAACGGACTCGAAGTCACGATGGGCGGTGGCGTCGATTACGTCATCAACGATGTGATTTCCGCAAAGGCCGGCGTCGATTATCTCGGCACGCACATGTTCGGCCAGTGGCAGAGCAGCGCTCAGGTTGTTGCTGGCTTCTCGTTCCGCTTCTGATCACCCGCGGTCGTCGGCCGTACAAACCATCGAAATCAATAGATCCCGTGATTCGAACCAGTCGGCGTGACCTTGCCGTCCTGCGTCGAAAGCGAATACGTGTCGCCGTCGTTTCCGCTCCACGTCTTCACGTTGAACGTTCCCTTGGCGCCGACGCGCCGCACCGATATGCCGTCGAATTTCAGCGGCTCATTGTGCTTGCAGACTTCCGGCGGATGCTTCGCCTCTAGAAAATATGCTGAGCCCTCGCCGACAACTTTGCCGTTCCCGTCGGGCTCCAGCAAGAACGCCACATTTTCTTCGACAGCGATCGCGCGCACTTGCTTTGCCCAATCGTCCTGCAAAATTCGCGCCATAAACACGAGCAGCCGCCCCATGCGATCGCGCTTGGCAAAATGCGTGTCCGTAATGATTCCCTTCAACAGCGGAATCGTCAGAAACTCGCGCGAAATCGTAATTTTGTTTCCGTAAGGATCGGCCAGCGCCTCCGGCGAATGAATCGTGTCGATGATCGACGCGAACGAAAACTCGCCTAGAACCGCAAGCCCCGCGCTCGAGCCACCAATCGGTTCGCCCGCCGCGATGTGCCGATTGAGCGCCGCCTGCACCGGCGTATCCTGCCAAAATCGCAGATAATTCGCTTGATCCCCACCCGCGATAAATATTCCCTCAGCGTGATCGATGATTTGCGCAACGATTGGATCATCCGAGTCTTCGCGCTCCTCAAAGACAATCGTCGCCGCCGAATTCAGCGGGCACATCGCGAAAATCTCCTTGTTCACGCTCTGTGCGTAGTCGTCATCGGTGTTCGCCCGCAAAATCAGAAAATCGCCGCCGTTTGTCCGCTCGCACAAAAAGTGAAACGCGGGATCCTGTTTCGCGCCTCCGCCCATCAGCGCGTATCCGGTCCGCGGCACGACGGCAATGTCGGTCGGGCTGCCGGTTCGCGTATACCGCCATTTCGCCCCCGCGCGTGGCGCGATAAGCCCACAGACACACAATAAAATCGCGCCAACCATCAACATTCGTGCCGCCGCCAGCCGATTCATTCGATTTCTCCCGAAAAAAATTCTCGCGCAAAGAGTCGTAAACGTTTTTCGCGCGTTGGTCAAGCAGACAAGACACGAGTCGTCAGCGAGACCGTATCCTTCGAATAACGAACCCGACTCTTCACGATTGACACCTCGTATCGCGTCTCTCATACTTCCGCCAATGTAGTTGGTGCCAGGTTGCCCAACAGGGAGGGCGCAGTGTCCAGGAATTTCCGCAATGTCGCCGTGACGCAGGTCAGCGTCTTGGTCGCCGCCGGAACACTCGAATCCGGCTTGTAAAACCTCTTTCTCAACAAATGTTTCACTTTGTTCGGCGGAGTCTGCTCACACGTCGGGGTGTGGCGCAGTCCAAGTAAATATCTCGAAGTGTGTAAAGGGGAGTCCACGATGACTCGGCAATTCAGGTCTGCTTGTGTGTTTCTTGGAGCACTGTTTACAGTCGTTCTAGTTTTCGCCCTAACTTTCGCTACACCACGCGCGTCCGCACAGACCGCGCAAGGCCGCATCAGCGGCCAGGTCACCGATTCAACCGGCGCTGCCGTCCCCATCGCGGCCATCAACATCGAAAATATCGCCACGCACGTCAGCCGTTCGCTCCAGACCAACTCGACCGGCGATTACGCCGCGCCAAGCATCGATCCCGGCGTCTACGCGATCACCGTCGAAGCTTCCGGCTTCACGAAAGTCGTGCGCGAACGCGTCCAGATCGAAGTCGGCAACGATCTCAAAATCGATTTCCATCTCAAGATCGGCTCCATCAACGAAACCGTCGAAGTCAAAGACGAAGCCCCGCTGACCGAAGCGAGCAACGCCGTGCTGAGCGGCGTCCTCTCCAACAAAGCCATCAACGAGCTCCCGCTCCAGGGCCGCGACTTCCAGAACTTGCTCCCGCTTCACCCCGGCGTCCAGCGCGATCCCGGCGGCGGCTTCCACACGCTCACTTCGAACGGCAATCGTCCCGACGACAACAATTTCATCATCGACGGCGCGAACGACAACGACGCCTACTACGGCGAAACCGTCATGAACGACGCCGGCATCTCCGGCACGCCCGCCAGCACGCTCCCGCTCGACGCGATTCAGGAGTTCAACACCACCGAACAGCCCGGCGCAGATTACGGCGCAAAGCCCGGCGTTCTCGTCAACATCGGCATCAAGTCCGGCACCGACCAGGTCCACGGCACCGCGTACTACTTCCATCGCAATTCCGCGTTCGACGCGCGCAACTATTTCAATCCGAGCCCCGAGCCATTCTCCGCGCTCTTGATGCACCAGTTCGGCGCTTCCATCGGCGGCCCGATCAAGAAACAAAAGTGGTTCTACTTCGCCAGCTACGAAGGCGTGCGCGACAAGGTCGGCAACCCGTTCATCGTTTTCACGCCGGCCACTTCGTCGTTGATCGGCAATCCGCTCACCGCTTCCAGCGGCATCGACCCGACCGAGTACAGCATCCCCGACGCCGAAGCCGCCGCCGGCTGCCCTGCCGCATGCAATCCGCTTAGCCTGAAGCTGCTCAGCCTCTTCCCGAAAAACCCCGGCTTCACCGCCGACCCCAACGATCCATCGGCAATCAACTACGACCTCAACAACACCAACCGCGAAGACAATCTCGTCGTCAAAACCGACTACCACCTCAACGACAAGAACACGATTTCCGCCCGCTTCATCTACGCCAACACCACCGAAATCGAAGAAGACACCGACGCGCTCAGCCCGCAGTGGCTCACTACCGCCAGCCCCACCACCCAAGTCTTCGGCCTCGACTGGACCTACACGCCCGGCTCGCAGTGGACCAACGACGCGCGCTTCAGCTACAACCGCTTCTACGAAAAAATCGTCCCCGTCGATTCCAACGTCAATCCATCGCAGTACGGCCTGAACACCGGCATCAACGATCCGCGCCTCTTCGGCCTGCCGCGCATCAACGCCAGCCCCGAAGATTTCGATTATCTCGGCGGCAACTCAAGCTGGCCGCTCTGGACCAATCCCAGCCACACCGAAAATTATTCCGACACCGTCTCGTGGATTCACGGCAAGCACACGCTGCGTTTCGGCGGCGTTTTCAGCAACGGCGGCGTCGACTATCTGCGCGCCACCGAAGGCCGCGGCCGCGTCGACTTCAACAGCCTCACCGATTTCCTCACCGGCAACGTTGAAGACTGGAGCCTCCAGTTCGGCGAGCCCGCCCGCAATGTCTCGATGAAATCGTTCGGCCTCTTCGCGCAAGACGATTTCCGCATCACTCCGCGCGTCACGATCAATCTCGGCTTGCGCTACGACGTCACGTTCCCGATCAAAGAACAGAACGACTTGCTCGCCAATTTCAGTCCGACGCAAGGACTCGTGCAGGTCGGCCACGGCATCAACCAGCCCTATCCGACGAACTACAACAACGTCTCGCCGCGCCTCGGCGTCGCGTGGGACGTCTTCGGCACCGGCAAGACCGTCGTCCGCTCCGGCGCCGGCATGATTTTCATTCAGCCTTCCATCCGCACCTTCATGTTCAGCGGCGGCGGCCTCAACCTTAATCCCAGCGGACTGCCGAAAGTTCTTCCCGACGGCACGACCATCCCCGGCACCGGCAATCTCAACACCTTCTTCGTCGGTGGTGCCGATCCGACCCTCGTCAATTGGAGCGAAGCCGGCCCAATCTTCCCGGTCAGCGGAACGTCAGCGAACTCGTGCAGCACCCAGGTCCCCTGCACCGTTTTCGCCGTCGATCCGAATCTCCACACGCCCTACACGCTGAATTGGAACGTCAACATCCAGCAGCAGCTCACGCCGACGATGATGTTGCAGGTCGCCTACGTCGGAAATCGCGGCGTCAAGCTCTACAGCACCGTCGATCAAAACCAGCCGAATCCCGCGATCTCCACCGATCCCGCAAGCGGCTGCTACTCATCTTTCTCCGACAACACGGCGTGCTACCAACCCGCGCGTCCCTTCTCGACCAACTGCCCGGTCGCGCTCGGCGGACTCGGCACCGGCGGCCCATGCTTCCCGTACCTCGGCTTCGTAAATACCCTCGGCAATCAATCCAGCTCGATCTATCACGGCCTCCAGGTCACCCTGACCAAGCGCTACTCCAAAGGCCTCTACCTGCTCGCCGGCTACACCTACGCGCATGCGATCGACACCGCCGCCGAAACCAGCAACCTCGCCGACGTGCCGCAAAACAGCAACGACTTCGCAGCCGAACGCGCCAGCAGCGACTACGACCTCCGTCACCGTTTCACTTTCTCCGCGACGTATGAAATCCCCGGAGTCCGCGCGCCGCTCCAAATGGGCAAAGGCTGGCAGATCACCAGCCTCGTCACCGTCCAGGGCGGCTATCCAATGGCGTTCTACGACGCCGATTCCGACTTCACCGGCACCGGCGAAGGCTTCAACAACGACGGCAACGATCGCTGGAACATCATCGGCAACCCGAAGAACGTCAAGTGGTCGCAAACGAACCCGATTCCGTTCGTCGAACCGGGTGACTCGGCTTACTCCTCATGCCTTTCGGCCGCGAACACACCCGGACTCCAGGAAAGCCTCAACGAAGAAGGCGGCTGCTACGTGCAGGGCGGCACCGTCCTCTATCCCAACGCCATCGGTACCTTCGGCAACATGGGCCGCAACATCTTCCGTGGCCCCGGATTCGCCGATTGGGACGGCTCGCTCGGCAAATCCTGGAACCTCGGCGAGCGCTTCAAGCTGCAATTCCGCGGCGAAATCTTCAACGTCCTCAATCACCCGATCTTCGCGCTCGGTTCGATCCGCAAAGATCTCTCGGGCAGCAACCTCGGCCTCGCACGCGCCACGCCCGACGTCGAAGCCTCCAACCCCGTCATCGGCAGCGGCGGCTCACGCCACATCCAACTCGGCCTGAAGCTCATCTTCTAGCCGCAACAACGCGATCGAAATAAAAAACGGCGCGACCTCAACGGTCGCGCCGTTTCTCTTTCATGACTGTGGCTTCTGACTTGATTACCGTGCGTCGCTACTCAAGCCTGTCATTTCGACCGGAGCAAGCCGACGCCTTTTCTTCGCATTCGCTCCTGCGAATGCGTCGGCTTGCGCAGTGGAGATCTCTGCGCCATCGCGCGCTTTTTGCGCGATGAAATCTCTCTTCGATTGCCGCGCGAAGCCTCGCCGTTTTTTCTTACCGCCTCACCAAATCTTGCAAGCCCCCTCCCTCACCATCGCATCCCCGCTCTTACACCCAAACGCCTTCCGAAACGCCTCCATATTCGACATCGGCCCATTCACCCGAAACTCCGGCAACGGATGCGGATCAGTATTCGCCAGCAGTCGCGCATACTCCGGCCGCAAATTCATCGCCGCCATCGCCGCATACCCCACAAAAAATTGCTGGTCCGGCGTAAACCCATTTGCATCCTTCCCGCCGAGCGGCTTCCCCTCAATCGACTTTTGGAACGCCGCGAACGAAATCGTCAGCCCGCCCAAATCCGCGATGCTCTCGCCTTCCACGAGCTTCCCGTTCTCATGCAGCCCCTTCTCGACTTCAAACCCATCAAACTGCTTCACAATGCATTCCCCACGCTCCCCGAAGTTCTTCAGATCCTTCTCAGTCCACCAATTCTTCAAGTTTCCCTTTGGATCAAACTGCGCTCCCTCATCGTCGAACCCGTGCGTAATCTCGTGTCCGATGACCGACCCGATCGCCCCATAGTTATACGAATCGCTGCGATCCGGATCGAAAAACACCCCTTGCAAAATTCCCGCCGGAAACACGATCTCATTCAGCTGCGGATTGTAGTAAGCATTGATCGTCGGTGGCGACATTCCCCATTCCGCGTGATCCACCGCCTTGCCGATCTTCGCCAGGTCGCGCGCCGTCTCGAACTCCGTCGCGCGAAACACATTCCCCGCATACGAATCGCGATCGATTTTCAATTTCGAATAATCGCGCCACTTGTCCGGATACCCGATCTTCAGCGCAAACGCCTGGAGCTTTTCTTCCGCCGCCTTCCGCGTCTCCGGGCTCATCCACTCCAGCCCCTTCAAGTCCTCATGCAGCGCCGCCAACAAGTTGTGGACCATCTCCAGCACGCGCGCCTTCGCCGCCGGCGGAAAATACTTCGCCACATACATCTGCCCCAGCGCCTCCGGCAATCCGTCATCCACCGCTGCCGAGCACCGCCGCCATCGCGGCCGCATTTCCGTCGTGCCTTCCAGCACGCGCCCTGTGAAATTGAAATTCTCCTGCACAAACGGATCCGACAACAGCCGCGCCGACCGGTGAATCAACTCCCACCGGTAATACGTCTTCCAGTCCTCCATAGGAACGCTCGTCAGCAGTCCGTCCATCGCCTTGAAAAATTCTGGCTGCGACACGTTCATCTTGCTCAGCTGCGCGCTCCCGATCGCGCGAAAATACGCGTCCCAATTCCACTTCGGCGTCAGCTTCTGCGCATCCGCCACTCTCATCATGTGATAAATCTTCTGCGGATCGCGCAGATCGACGTTGTTCAGTGAAGCCTTTGCGAGCGACGTCTCGATCCCCAGCACCGTCTGCGCCTGGGCCGCCGCCTTTTCTTGCGCGTCGCCCATAAGCACAAACATCTTCGTCATGTGCTCGATATACTGCTTCCGAATCTCTTTCGACTTGTCGTCATCCCGCGTGTAGTAATCGCGATCCGGCAATCCCAGCCCGCCCTGCCGCACCTCGCCAATTACCTGCGTGCTGTCCGCAAAATCCTGATCTGACCCGTACGCAAACAGCACGCCGGTGCCGTTCACCTGCAATCGCGCCGCGGTCTCCAGCAGCGACGCTCCGTCATGCATCGCCGCAATGCTCTGCAAATCTCCATCGATCGGCTTTAGCCCCTTCGCATCGATCGCCTTCGTATCCATGCAGCTCGCGTAGTAATCGCCGACCTTCTGCTCGTTCGAACCCGCCGCCGCCGCTTTGCTGGCCGCCGCCACTTCCAGAATGTCGTGCAGCCGCGCCTCCGTCCTCTCAAACATGATCTGATCCGGTCCCCACGCCGGATACTGCGCCGGAATCGGATTGTTCTTCATCCACCCGCCGTTCACATATTTATAAAAGTCGTCGCACGGCTTGCACGTCTTATCCATATTCGCGACGTCAAACCCAAGTTTCGCCTGGCTGTCCGCGCCCTGCCCGCCCCCTGCAAACGCCAGCGTGGTCCCTGCCATTACCGCCACCCCGAGCCCGATCACCGCACACACGCGCCGTAAAATCATCGTTCTCCCCTGAATTGCTCCGTCGAATTTCACCAAGGAATAGTCACACAAATCCCTGCCCGCTTAGACGCCACTCTATGAAAAACGGAAGTCCCCGCCAAATTGTTCCTTGTTCTCCCGGTTCCTGGGCGCCGCACCCTCCAGGTTTTAGCAGTGTGCGGTTTTTCCGCTCCATACCTAACCTGTCATTCCGACCGAAACGAGCCGACGCCTTTTCCCCGCGTTCGCGTCTTCGCGAACGCGTCGGCTCGCGTAGTGGAGGAATCTCTCTTCGATTGCAGCGCGAAGCCTAGTGTTCTTTCTTATCCCTCACCAAATCTTGCAAGCCTTCTCCCTCACCATCGCATCCTCCTTCTTGCACCCAAACGCCTTCGCGAAATCCGCCATATTCGACAGCGGCCCATTCCCCCTGAATCGCGCCAGTGGATGCGGATCCGTGTTCGTTTGCAACCGCGCATACTCAATCCGCTCGTTCGCGCCCCACACCTGCGCCCACCCCAAAAAGAACCGCTGCTCCGCCGTAAACCCATCCTTCTCCGGCGGCCTCGGCTTCCCGACCAGCGACTTTTCATACGCCGCATACGCAATCGTCAGCCCGCCAAGGTCCGCAATACTTTCCCCCAGCACCAGCTTCCCGTTCTCATGCAAATCGCCATCGACCACATACCCGTCGAACTGATCCGACACGCACGCCGCCCGCTCCTTGAAATTTTTCTGATCGTCCGCCGTCCACCAATCCCGCAAATTTCCTTTCCCGTCAAACTTGCTTCCCTGATCGTCAAACCCGTGCGTGATCTCATGCCCGATCACCGCGCCCATTCCCCCATAATTCACCGCGTCGTCCGCCTTCGGATCATAAAAAGGCGGCTGCAAAATTCCCGCCGGAAAAACGATCTCATTCATGCTGCTGCGGTTGTACGCATTCACCGTCGGCGGCGTCATCCCCCACTCCGTGCGATCCACAGGCTTCCCGATCTTCTCCACCTGCCGGTGAAATTCAAACGCCGCGCTTCGCAATTCATTCTGCATGTACGAAGTGCGATCGATTTTCAGCCCTGAATAATCGCGCCACTTGTCCGGATATCCGATCTTCACGCCAAACGCCTGCAGCTTCGCCGTCGCCTGCGCTCTCGTATCCGCGCTCATCCACGGCAGCGTTTGCAAATCGTCGTGCAGCGCCGCCACCAGGTTGTGCACCATTTCCAGTGCGTGCGCTTTCGCCTCCGGCGGAAAATATCTTTCCACGTAGACCTGCCCGAGCGCTTCGCCCAGGTTTCGGTCCGTCGCCGTCACGCACCTCTTCCATCGCGGCAAAATTTCCTTCGCCCCGCGCAGATCCTTGTCGTGAAAATCGAAATCCTCCGTCACAAACGGCTCCGACAACCCCGGCGCCGTCACATCCACAAGCCGCCACCGCAGATACGTTTTCCAATCGTCCAGCGAAGTCGCCGTCAGTTGCGCGTTTAGCGCTTTGAAAAACTCCGGCTGCCCGACGTTCAATTCCTTCAGCCCCGGCTGCCGCACTTCCGTGAAATAAGCCTTCCACGCAAAGTCCGGCGTCAGCTTCTGCACTTCCTCCGCCGTCATCCGGTTATACGTTTTGTTTGGATCGCGTACTTCCACGTTCGACATCGACGCTTTGGCCAGCGACGTCTCGATCGCCATCACCGCGCCCGCTTCGGCCGCCGCCTTGTCCGCAGGATCGCCCAGCAATTCAAACAATTTCGTCGCGTGCTTCACATAGTCGTCACGCAACTTCTTGGACTTCTCGTCATCGCGCAAATAATAATCGCGCTCCGGCAATCCCAATCCACCCTGGTTCGCCGTCGCGATTACCTGCGAACTGTCTTTCGCATCCTGCCGCGATCCGAATCGAAACATCACGCCGATCCCGTTCTCCTGCAATTGCGCCGCCTCTGCTTGCAACTCCACCGCGCTCTTCACCGCCGCGATCTTCGCCAGCTCCGGCTCGATCGCCTTTGCGCCCGCCGCGTCGATCGCCGTCGTGTCCATGCAACTCGCATAAAAGTCGCCGATCTTCTGCTCGTTCGATCCGGTAGCGGACGTCGTTTTCTCTTCGGCCTCTAAAATCGTCCGCAAATTCTGCTGGTTCTTGTCCAGCAACACCGTAAACGAACCCCACCGCGGATACTGCGGCGGGATCGGATTCGCCTTCATCCACCCGCCCATCGCGAACTCAAAAAAATCGTCGCAGGGCTTGCAGCTCCGATCCAGATTCTTCGTATCGAATCCCCAATACCCCGAAGCATCCGCCGCAACTCCCACCGCCGCATCGCTCCCCCCATCCCGCGGCCGAGCCATCGCCGCAACCGTCCCCGCCAAGATCAAAACAAAAACTCCCGCCACCGCCACCAATCTCCGAGCATTCACGATCACCATCCTGTAGCCGCGATCGTTTCCCAGATCGCGGGATTTAGATCTCACCCACCCAACTCACCACGACGACCACCCACCTCGTCGCCTCGCCTCGCAAACTATAGACGCAACCCATCACCACCGCGACACACCCGCCCTCAAACCAACTCCCGAATCTGAATCCTCTGCTCCCGCCCCGCCCTCCAATTCAACGCAAACTCCAGCAACAGCATCAGCCCCAGAATGAAAAGCCCCAGCGCCCGCGTCTCCCACAACCTGCTCCCCGCAACTCCATACGCCACGCCCGCGATCATCACGTACGGTCGAACATACGTCAGCGGCCCCAACATGAATACGCTCGTCGCACTCCGAATGTCGGTGGAGGGCACCGCCCGCAAGCCAAGATTGAAAAGCACCAGCGCCGCATACGGCACGAACACCCAAAGCATCCTTCCCGCCGCCGCCTCCAGATCTTCGCGAAGCATTTCGCGATGCGAAGAAATCGCCACCGCCACCAGCAGCGCCACGAGCGCCGCGATACTCACAACTTGCGAGGCCGCAACTCCTCGCACCGCCGCCTTCCGGTAATACTCGCGTTTGCGGATCAACGGGCATCGCCCCATCGACGTGCGAATCCCGCACAAGAAGCCGTCCGTCAGTGCCAACAGATAGAGAACGATCAGCGTCAAGCCATCTCTCCGAGTCGTCCTGCGTGCCGCCCAAGTGCGCGTCGAAACTCAGTCGCGAATTCTCGGCGCACTCCTGTAAACGTGTGAAACACGCGGGGCGCCGGCGTCCCCCAGATCTTCGCGCCGTAAATGCCCGACGCAAACCCGGGAGCCGCGGCTCGTGCCGTTCCGACGAGTGTTTTCGCGTCGTACGCCCGCGCCGCCGAAAGCACGCCGTCGTGCCGCGCAATCGCTGTGCGCATCCGCAGATTGTGAAAAAACAGCGAACCCACCGGAGCCAGCAGCCACGGCTGAAAATCGAAATGCAGAAACGCCTTCGTCTCCGGCTGTTCGTGCCGTCGCAAAAACTCCGCCAGGTTGTCGCCTCGAAAGTGATGCACGACGCCAGTCGACATATAGATGTGGTTCGAATGTTCGCGAGAAAACGCATCGCCATGCACGAATTTGCACGGCAGGTTTTCCGCTGCCGCCAATCGGTTCGCTTCAGAAATGAGCGTCGAATTCAGATCGATGCCGATAACTTCAATGTTGTGCTCGGCCAGCGGAACGCGCGCCGCCAGCCATCGCGTCGTATACCCGATGCCACACCCGACATCCGCAATCCGTAACGTTTCGCGAAATCCCGTGCTTCGAATCGCCGCGATCAGCGCTTTCAACACTCCCCAGACGCGGTGCCCGTGATAAAACTCTTCCGCCAGCCGCTGCATTTCCCAATGCACGGTCAGCAAGAGCGCATCGATTTCCTCGCCGTCCAGCCAGCCGTCCTTCGCCGGCAGCTCCCGCACCGCGCGCAGCGCCTTCTGATTCCCAAATCGGGAAAAGATATCGATCACGCTCTGTTTACTGACCGGCAGCCGCCGCAAAGTCACCGGATCGTGTTGAACAATCAGATCCGTAATCTCCGGCTGCGCCGGATTCCAGGAGGGAAAGATGCTCATCTCACAGAGGTTATTCCACCCACCGAGTTCTGCGGCATAAACTCGACAAAACGCCTTGACAACTGTTACCTTTTATGATACTATCCCACTCGTAGACAAATCCGCCCTCAGATTTCACAACAACTCGCCGGCACAGTCCGGCGTTTTTCGTTTTCGCGCCAATAACTCCCATAGAATCACACTCTTGCACGCGAGTTGCCTGTAACCCGTTTCTTTTCACATTCTTGTGCAAAAAGGGGTGGGGGGAGGGGGCCGGGTGCCCCACTCTCGGTGTGTGAGGGTGGGTCCGAGGTCTTAACGTTCCACTAGATGGAGAGACCGGTCACTACGTTATCTTCTGTATCGCTTCCCAATCCTAGTGCAGCGCCGTCCCATAAAACACATTCTTCCCCCCGCGCAAATCGCGCCCATAAATCAACACCACCGTCACACTGCTCAAAACACGAATCTTGCACTGCGCCCCCGTATCCCAAAGCCACTTCTGCGACCCAAACAATCCCGACGAATCCGCAATCGCCCCGTTATCGACAAACGGCCCCAGCTTCACCGTAAATATCCCGTTCGAGTAAACGCGCTTGTCCACCTCCCAATTCGCCAGAAAATATCGCCGCCCCAGCGGCGCCGCCCCCTTCCGCCCGTCGTCGGTCCCGGCATGCCCGCGCAGCCACAAATCGTTATCGCGTTCGATGCCAAGCTGATACAGCTCGTCGAAAGGAATATCGCCAAACGCTTCGCCCGCGCGCACACGAGCCAGCATCTCGTAATCGTCGCCAGTAGCCTGCGGCAGCCAGTGCGCCGTCAGCGACCCGCGCACCGTTCCATATGAACCGAGTCCGGTCGTAATCTCGCGTCCTACGCGTCCCTCGCCCGAACCATCGATCGTGAAGCGATGCTCCGGCATTCGCAGCAGCGATCGATCGAGGCGTCCCCAATACGAAATCAAATTTCCATCGGTGAAAAATGTTTTGCCCGCTGCCGAACTCGTCGCCTCTGGCGTCAGATTCCGAAACGATCGATTCGCAATCTCGATTCCAGTGCTCCAGCTCCATCGCCCGCTCATCACCGAGCGCAACTCCGCGCCGCCCGCAACGCGTCGCAAATTCAAATCACTCAGCGCTGGCCCGCCTCCGAAAAACGTATGCGTCAGGTTCCAGTTTTCGTTGCGCCCATCGAAATACATGTGCAGCCGGTATTTCGATCGATGCAGCAGCGGCATCGAGCCATCCACAAACGCGCGCCGCTTCTCCGAATCCCAGCGCAGCAGCGAAGTCACATTCACCGCTTCGTGATCAAGATTGTAGATCTGCGGATAAACCGTCGCGTACGGCAAACCACTCAGCCAAGTCAGCGCGCCCATCCACCACGTATCGCCCCAAAGGTTGCGCTCCTGCATATGAAACGTTGCATCGTAATTGCCGTCGCCCGCGGGAGTGAGGTCCTCCCGCCGGTGCGGATAAATTTCCAGATTGTCGAGCCGAGCTTCCGCGCCCAGCAGCGCATCGCCCGTCAGAATCTGCGGCGCATTGAAACCGATCGCGTTTTGCAGCATCACAGGATCGAGTGTTGGCGGAGGCGCGACCGAAACTTTTCGCAATCGCGGTTTCTCGATCGCGTTCCAATATTTCAACGCCGCTTCGGTGTTTCCATCGAGAAAATAAAGCGTGCCGAGAAATTCCAGCGTGTACTTATCTTTCGGACCGAGCTTCAACGCCGCGCGCAACTCTCGCTTGGCCGCGCGCGCATCTTTCAGTTTGTAATCGACGCCGGCCAACTCAACGAGAAACCGCGCCTGCTGCGGCATCTTGCGATGTCCCGCTTCAAACGCCGTGCGCGATTCTTGCCAGCGTTGCAATTTCGCCAGCGCCAGCCCGGCGACGAAATCCAAGTCCGCCGACTGACTCGCCGGACCTCGCGCAATCCTGGCCGCATCGTCGTAACGCTTCTCATCCAACGCCTTCTGCGCCCCGGCAAGTCTCGAAGTGTCTTGTGCAGGAGGCTCTTCGCCTCGTAGCGGCGACTTTACGTCGCCATCTTGCTTTTTCTGTTCCGAAGAAGATTGCTGAGCGAAGGACAAACCACTGAATGGAAAACTCGATGCAACGAGGGAAATCGCCAGAAGTAGAAAGCGAATTATTCCGCAGGCCCAGGCGCGGGGAGCGCCAGCAACAAATAATTCTTGGTCGCCTGCCATTCTTTCTCGAATTCCGCTTTCTCGATTCGCAGAAGTTTTCCGCGCGCAGGATCATTCACAAACACAGCCTCGTGCTGCCAATCGATCCCGGTCGCGACAACATAGTGTAGCGGAGCGTGCGAACCTCCCGGTTCGATGCTCAGAATCAGCGGCCGGCCTTTCGACAAATGATCGCGCAGATCGCTCCACTCGCCGCGCAACGCAAACACGCGAAACCCCGACTCGCGCAGATATCGCTCCAGGTCCGAAGCGTAAATCCCATGACCCTTGCGCGAGTAAAGCTGCTTCTGAATCGCATCAGCATCTTCGCGCTCCGGCGCAATCTGCGTCCCATGCGCCGACCAATACTGCATCAGCATCGCAATCGACGCCGCCCCACACCCTTCAACGGTCTGCTTAATAAACGGAACGTCGAGCCAAATCCCAGCTTTATCTTTGTCCGATTCTTGCGCCCAAAGCGAACCGCAGACGAGAAGGCAAGCAATCAACGTAAAACTATTGCGCATAAAGTGTAGGGGCGCAGCACGCTGCGCCCCATGTCCGCACGATTTCAGCTCTGATCGAGGTTTGATTCTCGCGTACGCTCTACCGCAGCACAACAATCAGGATAATCACGATCAGCGCGATGATCAAAATCAGCAGCAGATCGTGGTCCGACAAATTTCCGCCCGCGAAGTCGCGATTGAGTTCCCGCGCGCGGCTGGAAATCCGCGCCACATCCTCATCGCTCATCGAACTCACGGCGCGATCGATCTTCGCGTAATCGACGTTCACCGACTTCAGCGCCTTCTGCCCATCGACCGTCGCAAACAACTGCCGAATCTCCGCCTCATTCGCGCGCCGCGTCTCCGCCGGCCCAGCGGCCGCCTTATTCAGTTCACCAAGCGGAACGACGTGCTGATCGGCCTGCGATTGCGCCCACATCGGGCCCGCGGTCACCGCTGCGGCAAGCAGCATCGTGGCGAACCGCGTGATCTTTCTCGTCTGCATGAAAACGCCTCCTGAGAAGTCCGTCCACTGGGTGAATCTCAGTGTACGAACGGCTCAGGAGGCGCAAATGAGTTTCTACTGCGGGTGTGCCCCTTCTGAAAATGGCTGCCTTCCGCCACCCCAGCGCGGCGCAAACGCGCGATATACGTCAAAATACGAGCGCGAGCACCACGATCAAGACCACGATACACACGATGACGATGATCAGCGTGGCGGTCAGTCCGCCCGCGGCGAAATCGGCATCGGCCTGCCGCGACCTCTGCGCCACATTGGCAAGATCGTCGTCGCTGAGCTGGCTGATTGCCTTGTCGACCTTCGCGTAATCGACCTTCGTTTGCTTCAACGCTTCCTGACCGGCTTCGCTCTTCAACAGGTGACGCACTTCCGCTTCGTTGTCCGCGCGCGTTTGCGACGGCTTCGCCGCATCCGATTTCAACTCATCGAGCGAAACGACATGATCCTTGTCCTGAGCCGCGACACGCGAAGGCGCAACCACAAGCCCCAGCGCCAATGCCAGTCCCAGCGTCCACATCCCCAGCTGCCCGCGTAAATTCATTTTCGATTCTCCGATCGTTTCACGAATCCGTACCGGATCCGGTTTCGCTTCGCCGATTAGACTACACGAACAGCGCAATCGGCTTCTCCCGCTCGCTTGAAATAAATGGAACACTTCAGAACGGACTAGACGACAGCGACATTTAGATTTGTCGAAGGCAGCGGCCGGAAAGCAAGCTTGGTCCCTGGCAAGATCATGTAGGGGCGCAGCACTGCTGCGCCCCATGTCCGCAGGATCGCAAATAGTTGAGTTGATCTGGGTTTGAATCTGAATCGTCGCGCGCCGGCGCTGTCCGAACCTGAGGAAACTACCTCGCCGCGGTGATCGGCGTCTGATACTTCGTCATATCCACCGTGCGCCATTCGCCCTTCTCGATTCCTTCGCGAATCTGCGCCGCTGTCTTGCCCTTCTTGGTCTGCTCATACGCATACAGTCCTTCGCGCAGGCAAACACCGCAGTCCGCTGCATGCTTCCCGGTGTAGCAATCGAGCAAGCTGCCGTGTCCGGCGTGGCGGTCGCAGTAGCAGTAGCACGGCTGCTGATACAAAACTTTCTTGATCTTCGCGGCGAGTGCGTACGCGTTCTGCACGGTCGCGTCGGTGAACGTTTCAGGAGCGAGCGTCGCCGGCATCGGACCAGAAGGAACTTCGGAGTGAAACGCAGGCACCGGATCGGTCGCGGTCGCACCCTGCGGAGTCCTCAGACGTGACGAAGCGTGTTGCGGCAACAGCATCATGCCGAGCGCAAACACCGGCAATGTCACAAATCCCAAAATCAGCTTTTTGCGCGACATCTTCGTAACGGTCATCGCAGACCCTCACCCCGTTCCAATTAGACGCTTCAGCCAGGAAGCGCTGTCACCCCAAAATGTAAAAATTTAGACCAGCACCGGCCGCGGCGTTCCGGTCGGCGTGTACGCCGGACGCGCGCTCGCAGCCCGCGAAGCAATATGCCGTTCGCGCAAATTCTTCTGCACGCGCCAGCCCCAGGTCCGCACAAACGAAAAGTTCAGCGCGCCGCCAATCGCCGAGCTTGCCAGCGGAATCATCCGGCCAACCCACTTCTCGGCAGCCTCCGCTCCAAGCTTGGTCGCCAGCCGCCCTGCGATCTTTGGCGCCAGTTTCTCGAACATTTGCTTCTCGACCAAATCTTTGCCGTAATCGACTCCGGTCGCCGTGGCCGCCGCCAGCCACAACTCCATCCGGTCATCGACGCCGCGCTGCTCGAATCCATAGAGCAAGCACAACCGCTGAATCAACCGTAGGGTAATCGCGGTCAGCAGTCCCGTATCAGGAATGACGGTCATCATTCCGCCGAGCCCGAAACCCGCACCTTCCGCCAGCGCCAGCCGCTCCGCATCCCGGATCAGCTTCTTGGCGATCAAATCCAGCCGCTCCAGCGGCACGTCGTGCATGCGCGAAAAGTTGGGTACCCACACCCCGTGCTTGGTCGCCAAATGCTTCCGGAAGTCATCCGGATTCACCTCGACCGACCGGAGTCCGCGCATCACGCCCAACCGAAAAACCCGCCCGAATCCTCGACCTGCCAGCGATTGTTTAGCCATATTTGGAGCCTATTTGCCGCGAAATGCCTTTTCTGAAACCTTAGACCACCTACCAGCATCCTAAGCCGGTTAGAACCGGGTAGCAACCCCGGCGTTGCTCGGCCTGCCGGGTGCGCCAACTCACACAAAAGGGGTGGCACCTACCGACAGCACCCATTCCCAAATTGGGAAAGACGCCTCCGATTAGATGCCGGCCGACAGGCGCTGGAATCAGGATGGCCGACGGCCAAAACCCGGTACTGGCCTTGCCCGCCAAGCCACACCTGGCGGCCTGTACTACTTGACGCGGAGACGGTTTTCGGTAAACTGCATTTTTCTCATGGCCTCTATCGCCCAAATCGTGCCGACACCCGAAGTCACCACAGACTTCGCGTTTCCCCAGCGGGAAGCGGCGTTTTTCTATGGCCTGTTCCTACGCGGCCATTCGCCGGAGCAGCTTCGCCGGGACATCGAGGTCCCCCAGGCCGTCCTGCTGAAGTGGCATCGCGACGCCGAGCGCGACCCCGAGCTGCGCGACATTTTCTACCGCATGGTCGAATACCGGCGGCATGTCCTCGCGATCTTCGACTCCCTGGTTGGCTGGGACGCCCAGAAACAGCGCGTTCAGTAAGGCCGGCTTCGAAGCCTTCCCTGAAAATTTTCCGAAGAAATCCTCAGAAGTTTTTCCCATTCACGCCCCTGTACGAATCCGCCGCGTGAAACCGAACTTTCGTCCAGTCCGTCCTCCTGAAATCCCCGTACTTAAGAACAGGACGAATTTGCTCAGGCAACCCGGTGGAATGGCCCGCATCCTACTCTCAAAGTGGGGACAAGTGTCACAAAACGCAGGACATTCGCTGATTGACGCGACCCGTAGCGCCAGAGTAGAATCCCTGAGTTCAGGAAGTTGAGGTGGTGTCTATGTCTCGGGTAGTCCGTACCCTGTCTGCTGTCCTTTTCTCTCTTTCCATTTGTGTACCTCCGCCAATTCAAGCGCAAAGCGAATCCCAGGCTCCCGCAACGCAAGCCCCGGTTGATCCAACCGCTGCGCCAAAGCCACAAAAGCTCGATAAAGAGCAGAAGAGAAAGCTGAAGAAGACGCTGAAGGAACTCGATACTCCTTACAAGCAGTGGCTGAACGAAGACGTCATCTACATTATTTCTCCGGAAGAGCGCCAATCCTTCCTGCAACTCGCCACTAACGAAGAGCGCGAACAGTTTATCGAGCAGTTCTGGCTGCGCCGCAGCACGAATCCCGATTTGCCCGACAACGATTTCAAGGAAGAGCACTATCGCCGCATCGCGTATGCGAACGAGCATTTCGCTTCCGGTATTCCGGGATGGAAGACCGATCGCGGCCGCATGTACATCATGTGGGGAGCGCCGGACGAAATCGAAGCGCACCCGACGGGCGGCACTTACGATCGTCCGATGGATGAAGGCGGCGGTTCGACCACGACGTACCCGTGGGAAACCTGGCGCTATCGCTACATGGAAGGCATCGGCGAAAACGTGATTTGGGAATTCGTCGATCCATCGAGCTCCGGCGAATACCACCTGACGATGGACCCGGGCGAAAAAGACGCGTTGCTGCACGTTCCCGGCGCCGGTTTGAGCTTGCTCGAAGAAATGGGCATGGCGTCGAAGACGGACCGCTTTACGCGCGCCGACGGCATGACGACGCCGACCGCACTGGGCGGCACACCGTCGAGCATGGACGAATTCAACCGCCTGGAGCAGTACTCCAAGGCGTTCAAACCGCCCGAAGTGAAATATAAGGATCTCGAGGCGATCGTCACCGCGCGTATCGTGCGCGATCAGATGCACTTCAACTGGGGCACGGACTACGTGAAGGTCACCAACGACACCGTTTTGGTGCCGATTACGGTTCAGGTTCCGAACAACCAGCTCTCGTTCGCGTCGAAAGACGGCGTCTACTCCGCGACGCTCAACGTTTTTGGTCGCGTCAGCTCGCTGACCGGCCGCGTCGTGCAGACCTTTGAAGATCCAGTCAGCCGCGACTTCCCGGAGAGCCTGTATCAGCAGTCGCTGAAGCTCCAATCGATTTATCAGAAGGCCGTCCCACTGCGTCCCGGACTGTACCGGCTTGACATCGTGATCAAAGACGTCAAGAGCGGCAACGTCGGCGTGGTCAACACGCGCCTCCAGGTTCCGCGCTTTGAAGATGACAAGCTCGAAGCCAGCTCACTGATCGTTGCCGATGGCAGCAAACTCGAGCACGTTCCGTCGAAGCAGATCGGCACCGGCCAGTTCGTGCTGGGCTCGACGAAAGTTGTTCCGCGACTCGATGGCGAGTTCATGAACAACGAAAAGCTCGGCATCTACATGCAGATTTACAACCTGAAGCAGGACGACAAGACGCACAAGTCCAACGCCAACTTCCTGTACACCGTGAAGAAGGGCGACCAGCAGATTATGCAGTTCAAGGAAACGTCGGAAGAGATGAAGCAGACCGGCGAGCAGGTCACGATCGAACGCCTGCTGCCGCTCGCGACGCTCACGCCGGGCAAGTATTCGCTCGAAATCGTAGCGACTGACGCCAACACGCAAAAGACCGTTTCTAAGACCGCAGATTTCACGATCAAGCCGCCGATCGATACGAAGACGGCCGCTAACACCGCCAAAGCTGCACCGGGGAGATAAAGCGAAGTGAAGCAGACACGATTCCGAATCCTGGGCGCGTTTATTCTCGCCGGGACGTGTCTGTCGATCTGCGCTTCGATTGCTCCCGCGCAGCAATTCAAGACTGCTGACGGCAAGGTTACCGGCGTCGTCAACGACACCAACGGCATTCCTCAGCTCGGCGCGACGGTGATGCTCATTTCGGAGTCGGGCGGCATAGGGCCGGCGGCCAATTTTCTCACCAACACGCAGGGCGTTTTCCGCAGCGACAAGATCATGCCGGGCATGTACACCGTGCGCGTCACGCTCGCGGGATTCTTGCCGACGATCGAGCAGCACGTTCGCATCAATGCGCATGTGACGACGGTCGTGCGCCTGGAACTCGAGTCGATGTTCGCGTCGCTCGACGCACTGCGCCGCACGCCTTCGACGGCTGCGGTCGAGTCCGACGACTTCAAGTGGGTGCTGCGTTCCGCGTCGGCCACTCGCCCCGTTTTGCAGTGGGTCGATGACGACGACGCAAATGCCGACGTCGTGCCGAGCCCGACGGTCATCGATACCCACATGGCGCACCCGAAAGCGCGCCTCGACTTCACCGACGGCGCTCGCCGCCCCGGTTCGCCTTCCGGCGTTCCGTCCGCCCCGGCGACCGCCTTCGCCTACGATCAGCGTCTTGGCAATTCCGCTCGCCTGTTGGTGGCTGGCCAGATGAATTACATGGACGATGCGCCCGGCGGCGGCATCGCGACGATCTGGTTGCCGACCGGCTCGCTGTCCGGTCCGCAGTCGACGATGGTTTTGCGCGAGGCGAAGCTTGGCCCCGACGGCCATACATTCCGCGGTGTTCGCATGCAGCAAGCCGGCTCGGTCGGCATGGGCGACCACCTGAAGTTGCAATATAGCGGCGAGTACGTGATGGTCGGGCTGGACAGGTCAGCGTCGTCGCTGCGCCCGCGCGTCGAACTCGACGCGAAGATTTCCGACGGCTGGCGCGCCGCTGTGATTTTTGCCGAGGAGCCGGGCGGGATGGCGCCGCTCGATCCCGAAGATCATGACGCGAGCGCCGATCTGGCCGCCGCGGTCAGCGAACTCGATTCGTTCCCCACGCTGCTTTGGCGCGGTAACAACCCGGTTCTCGAAGGCGGCTGGCACGAAGAAATCTCCGCCGAACGCAAGCTCGGACCGCATAGCGAGATCGAGGTCGCAGCGTTCCACGACGACGATCGCAACACCGCGATCTATGGCCGGGGAGGCGATCTTCCGACCGCCGATTATTTGCAGGATTACTTCTCGAACGCCTTCGCCTACGACGGCGGGTCGATGAATAGCTGGGGCACCCGCATCGCGATCCGCGAGGAGCTCACGGACAATATTTCGGTTACGGCGGTTTACTCATACGCCGGTGCCTTAACCCCCGATGATGTGGCCGAGGGCGCCCTGCGCGACATGTTGAAGACCGCCATGCATAGCTCGGTCGGCGCATCGGTAACCGCAAAGCTGCCGCGCTCGGGAACTAAAGTCGTCGCCGGGTACAACTGGATAAGTGGCACCGCGATTTCGCCGATCGACAGCTACGGCGCGGCGCAATACGGGATGGATCCGTACCTCCATATCGGGATCCGCCAAACCCTTCCGCGGTTCGGCCTGGGCCGGTGGCAGGCTATCGCCGATTGCGACAATATTCTGGCTCAGGGGTACGTCACCCTGAACACGGCGGACGGCCGAACGACCATTGTCCCGGCGTTCCGGACGTTCCGAGGCGGGTTGAGCGTTCAGTTTTAGATACGTTTCAATCGTTTTAAAAGCTGTATGGTCGTTTCCATAAAGTGTATGTCCTCGAGTGGGTGTGGCGGTCGTTTTTGTAAACAACTGATTCTGCATAGCTTAGCCGCAGGTCGTCCTACAGAACATTGGAAGTTGATTTGCATCGATCTTTAGGTACGAGTGTGTGCCGGTCCGCTTCAACTGTGGGTTAGGTTCGGATGAAACAGAACCTCAGAGTTAGTCTAGGCGCGGTGGTCCTGGCATTGGCCACCCTGACGGCGGTGATCTTCGCCTGGATCAACTTCCGCCAGCGCGAGGTTTACGACATTCCGGACGACGGCGTGGCTTGGCTCGACACCACGGCTGGCGCCAAAGCCTGGAATGTGACGCCGAATTCGCCGGCGGCCCGGGCCGGTATCCGCGCGGAAGACCTTTTGATCGCGATCAACGACGTGCCCGTGCGCAACCAGGTGCAGGTCACGAAGCGGCTGTGGCGCGTGGGGCTTTGGTCGCAAGTGCGCTACAAGCTGGCGCGCGGTGGCAGCGAGTTTGAGACCCGGCTGATTACGGTGCCCGCCGAAAAGCCGGCCTCAATCGAGAACTACGAGCGCATCGTCGGGCTGCTCTATCTCTTCATCGGGTTGTTCATCTTTATTCGGCGGTGGAATGCGCCGCGTGCGATCCACTTCTACGTTTTCTGCCTCGTTTCGTTCGTTCTGTTTTCGTTCCACTACAGCGGGAAGCTCGACGCGTTCGATTATGAGATTTATTGGCTCAAGATCGCTTCGCTGATGCTGGCCCCGGCGTTGCTGTTCCACTTTGCGCTGGTTTTCCCGGAGCGCACCGAAGGCGCGGCGAAATCGTTCTCGAAACTGGCGTTGGTCTATGGGCCGCCGTCATTGCTGATTCTGTTCCACGTAAGCATCGCGCTCAATGCGCTGGGTTTTGTGCCGTGGCTTGGTTCGCGCATCCTGCTCGACAAGATCGAGTACAGCTATCTCGCGATTTATTTCCTCGCCGCGTCGATCGTTTTTTACAAGAGCTTTCGCGAAGCGCCGTCAGGCGTTTTGCGGCAGCAGTTGAAGTGGCTGACCTTCGGAACGTTAGCCGGGACGCTTCCGTTCGGGCTGATGTATGTCATTCCATTCGTGCTCGACGCTGTGCCGCCGGTCTGGACGAAGTTTTCGGCGCTGAGCCTGGTGCTCATTCCGCTTTGCTTCGGCTACGCCATCATTCGCTATCGCTTGATGGACGTGGACATTATCTTCAAGCGCGGCTTGGCGTACACCGCGGCGACCGCTGCCATCGCATCGATTTATTTCGCGTTGATCGCCCTAATCGCGGAAATTTCGCACGCGCAGACGACCGGCCCGGTTGGCGGCATGATCGCCATCGTCATCGCGGCGTTTCTGTTCCAACCGTTCCGCGAGTGGATTCAAGCGCGCCTCGATCGATTCTTCTATCGCGACCGTCTCGACTATCGCCGCACGCTGATCGAATTTGGCCGCACGCTGACCAACGAAGTGCGCTTCGATCCGATGTTGGGCTCGGTGATGGATCGTATTTCCCAGACGCTGCTTGTCGATCGGCTTGCGATTTTTATGGAAGACCCGCTGCAGCCCGGACAGATGCGCCTGGCGCGCTCGATGGGTGTGCGGCTTTCGGAACCCATGGACCTTAGCTTCCTCGAGCCGGCCCGGCCCGAGTTCGCCCGTGGGGCACTCTTTTTTGAGTCGCCCCGCGCGGCGAGAGACGTTAGCGACTCGGTGCGCCAGACGCTCGAGCAAGTCGATCTGAATTATTTTGTGCCGTGCCGCATCCGCGAGCGAACTGTTGCGGTGCTTGGCCTCGGCAAGACAGTCGATGGCGATTTTCTTTCGAGCGATGACGTCGAGCTGGTGCAGACGATTGCGGGCTATGTCGCCGTCGCGCTCGATAACGCGCAGCTTTACAACTCGCTGGAGCAAAAGGCGCTCGAGATTGCGCGGCTGAAAGATTTCAGCGAGAACATCGTGGAATCGCTGAACGTCGGCGTGCTCGCGGTCGATCTCAGCGGAATCGTCGAATCGTGGAACACGCGGATGGAGCAGCTTTTCAACGTGACGCGCCACGAAGCCGTCGGTCATCAGTTGCGCGCGCTGTTGCCGGATGAGCTCGCAGCAGAGATCGCCGCGCGCCGTGACGAAGAGCAAATCACCGGCATCTATAAACAGAGACTGCATCATCAGGGCAAATTGTTGACGCTGAACGTTTCCATCACTCCGCTGGTGAGCAAGTCGGGCGACCGCATCGGGCGCCTGTTGCTCTTCGACGATGTCACGCAGCGCGAGCGCATGGAAGAGCAGATGTCGCAAACGGAAAAGCTCACTTCGCTCGGTTTGCTGGCCGCGGGAGTGGCGCACGAAGTGAATACGCCGCTGGCTGTGATTTCAAACTACATTCAAATGCTCGCGAAGCAGATGCCCGAAGGCGATCCGCGGCAAGGCATCATCGACAAGATTGTGAAGCAGACATTCCGCGCCAGCGAGATCGTCAACAATCTTTTGAATTTTTCGCGCACGAGCGCAACCGAACTGGCCGACATAGACGTCAATCGTGTGGTGGAAGAAACGCTGTCATTGGTGGCGCATCCTTTGAAGACGTCGCAAATTCAAGTTGTGAAGCAACTCGGCCCGACGCTGCCCGCGGTTCGCGGTTCCGCGAATAAGCTCCAGCAGGTATTTTTGAATCTCTTCTTGAATGCGCGCGACGCGATGCCCAGTGGCGGCATGCTGGAAGTTCGTACCGCGACGCACAACGGCAGCGTGGAAGTCGAGGTAGTCGACACGGGCGCCGGCATTTCTCGCGAGCACATCAACCGGATTTTCGATCCATTCTTCACCACCAAGGCCATCGGGCGTGGTACGGGTCTCGGCCTCTCAGTCAGCTACGGCATTATCAAAGAGCACGCTGGAAAAATCGATGTTCGGTCCACCCCCGGCAAGGGCACCTCTTTCCACGTCGAATTCCCCGCGGTAAGGAAAGCGGTTCATGTCTAAGGGCTCGATCCTTGTAGTTGATGACGAATCAGAAATCCGCGAAGGCCTCGAGATGCTGTTGACCAGCGAGGGCTACGGTGTGTCCAGCGCCGGCACGGGCGCGAGTGGCCTCGCGAAACTCGAAGAGCATCCGTTCGATTTGTTGCTGCTCGATGTAAGCCTTCCCGATCGCAATGGAATCGATTTGCTGCGAGAGATTCGTTTGCGCGATCCGCAGCTTTCCGTTGTGCTGATCACGGCGTACGGTTCGATCGACATGGCGCGCGCCGCGTTCAAGAGCGGTGCGATGGACTACATCACCAAGCCGTGGTCCAACGATGAATTGCTCGCGCAGGTGGCTCAGGCGGTCGAGTCGCGGCGGTTGCGCGACGAAAACGTTCAGCTCAAGCGCGCTCTGAAGCAGCGATTTAATTTTCCAAATATCATCGGCAAGAGCGACAAGATGCTGGCGCTGTTTGATCTTGTTGCGCAGGTAGCGCCTTCGCGTTCAACCATTTTAATCAGCGGCGAAAGCGGGACGGGTAAAGAGCTCATCGCCAAAGCGATTCACTCGGCATCGACGCGCGCGGACAAGACGTTTGTTCCCGTGAACACCGGGTCGATTCCGGTGGATTTGCTAGAGTCGCAGCTTTTCGGCCACGTGAAAGGCGCGTTCACCAGCGCCATAGCGTCGAAGAAAGGGCTGTTTGAGGTCGCTGATCAGGGCACGATTTTCTTCGATGAAATCGCCACCATCAGTCACGAGACGCAAGCCAAGCTTTTGCGCGTGATCCAGGAGCGCGAGTTCATGCGCCTCGGCGGCACCGAACAGATCAAAGTCGATGTTCGTATCGTCGCCGCTTCCAATATCGAGCTGCTGACGCTCGTGCGCGAAGGCCGCTTCCGTGAAGACTTGTATCACCGCTTGAATGTCATTCACCTGACGTTGCCGCCGCTGCGCGACCGCCGCGAAGACGTCCCCGCGCTGCTGCAACACTTTCTTGACCGTTACTGCAAAGAAAACGACAAGCCGATGCGCCACTTCACGCAGCCCGCGCTGAAGCTTTTGATGGATTACGACTGGCCGGGCAACGTGCGCGAGCTCGAAAATGTTGTCGAGCGCGCCGTTGTGCTTTCGACGACCGACCGAGTTGATGTCGATTTGCTGCCCGAGAGCATTCGCAGCAAGGAGATTGTGCGCGGTGTGCGGCTGCAGCTTTCGGAATTTCTGCCGCCGATGCCGGGCGAGGCGGGTTCGCGGACGGCGGCAGATCGTCCGCATCCATCGCTCTTTCAGATCATGGACGAGATCGAACGGCGGATCATCATCGACATGCTCGAACGCACCGGCTGGAACCAGACCGAAGCGGCCGAGCGCTTCATGATTCCGCTTTCGACGCTGAACCAGAAGATCAAGCGGCTCGGCATCGACGTCCGCCGTCGTGGACGCGGCGACGATTCGTTCAGCGCCTCCAACGGCGCCTAATCCGCGGGCGGCGTCAACGGCCGAATGCGTTCGCACCTCGCTCGTCAAGGTTAACTGCTCCCTGACTCCCTCAACTTTAATTTCTATTTCGTAAATTTCGGCTTGCATCGGCCGGGTACTGTTAGGCAGAGTACCGTGGAATGGTTCTGCGCCTCTCCAGCTCGATCGCGCGCGCCACACTTCTCTTCGTCGCCGCAGTCCTCGCCGCCGCTCTCGGCTATTCGAGCACACGCAACGCGCTTGCCGCGCACTTCGCCGGCTTGGAAACGCGCCAGGGGCAAGAGCGCGCTGTGCAGCTCGAGCCCGGAAATCCCGAGACGTGGTTTCTCCTCGGCCGCTACTGGCAATACAACATTGAGGAGCCCGACGCGAAACGCGCCATCGCGGCATATCGCACAGCGCTTGCGCTCGATCCGCACTCGGCAACGACGTGGCTCGATCTCGCTGCCGCATACGAATCGGAAGGCGACGCCGGCGCGGCGCGCGACGCGTTCCAGCAAGCCAAGCGCGTGTATCCGATTTCCGCCGAAGTGGCTTGGCGGTACGGCAATTTCCTGTTGCGCCAAAACGAAATCCCGGCGGCGTTCGCCGAAATTCGCCATTCCGTCGACGCTGATCCGAAGCGCGCCGCCGAAGCGGTCTCACGTTCGTGGCGCCTCGATCCCGACATCAACTCGATCATCGACAATGTGCTGCCGCCCTCGGCGCCAATCTATCTCGCCGCGATTCGCGAACTCGACGCCGACGCCGCGATGGATCCCGCGCTTACCGTGTGGGACAGGCTCCGCGCGCTCCAGCCGCCGCCTCGCATCGCGTTGTACGACATCATTCCATTCACGGACTCGCTCGTTGGGGCGCATCGCATCGACGACGCGCATCGCGTCTGGACGGAGGCCGTCACGCTTGCCAATCCCATTCCTCCGCCCAATGACGCACCGAGCTCGCTGATCTGGGATGGAGGTTTCGAGACGGGCCTCGCCGGTGGCGGCTTCTCCTGGGTTTTCGCGCCGGCGTCGCTCGGCGTACAGTCTTCGGCCGATACGAAAGAGAAACATTCCGGCGAGCGCTCGCTGCGCCTCGTTTTCGATGGTCGTCGCAACGTCGACTTCGACGGCATCTGCCACATCGCGTTCGTCGAGCCAGGAGCGTCGTATCGATTCTCCGCTTGGGTAAAGACGCAAGCGCTCACGACCGATCAGGGAGTGCGCTTTCGGCTGGAGTGGATCGAAAACGCGCACAACTCTGCCGTAGAAACTCCAGATTTACACGGCACGCAGCCTTGGATCGAGGTCAGCATCCCTTGGACGGCGACCGGTGACGCCTCGCGGCAAGTTCGCGTTTGCATCAACCGCAAGCCGAGCGGCGATTTCGGCAGTCGCATCCACGGCTCGGCGTGGATTGACGATGTCGCGCTGATTCCCGCGCCAAACGCACAGCCCGTCGCGCCGACCTCAAACCAAACGCCGCCTGCGACGACTTCACCAGCAACAACGTCGCCAACGACACAACCGTCGCCGTCTACAAAGCAGCCGGGAACCTCGTCCTCAACTCCCAAGCCCGCGCCCAAGTCCGCCCCGCCAACGAATCCGACTTCCAAGTCGCCACCCCCGTCCCCGGGTCCGGCCACATGAAGTTCCTCCGCTTCTGCATTTGCGCGCTCATAGCCTTCGGCGTCCTCGCTCACGGCGGTGTCGAAGACTGGGCCCGCGCCGTCGTCGAAACCTGTGCCGCCCTTCTGTTTTTCCTCTGGGCTTTCCTTTTTTATTTCGACAAGAGCGATGAACACAAGCGCGTCTACATCTCCCCGCTGCTCCCGCCGCTGGTCCTGCTTGCTGCCGTCGCTCTCGGCCAATTGCTCCTCCGCGCGACGGCTTCTACCTACGACACGCGCATGGAGCTCAATCTCCTGGTCGCTTACATCCTCATCCTGTTCCTTGCGACGCAAGTTTTCCGCTTCTCCGACGACTGGCGCGGCTACGTCTGGTTCATCATGATTTTCGGTTTTCTCGTCGCCACGTTCGGCATCCTCCAGCAACTCACCTTCAACGGGAAACTCTACTGGTTCCGCGAAATGCGTTACGGCGGAATCCCCTTCGGCCCATACGTCAACCGCAATCACTTCGCCGGCTTCATCGAGTTGGTGATCCCCGTTTCGCTCGTGCCACTCGTCCTCGGCAAAGTCCGCCGCGAGCGCTGGTTCGTCGTCGCCATCTGCGCTCTCCTCCCGATCGGCGCTCTCTTCCTCTCCGCGTCGCGCGGAGGCGTCGTCAGTTTTGGCGTTGAGATCGGCCTACTCCTCCTCATCATGTTGCTACGCCGCACCGGCAGCGGCCGCTCCGTCCTCGCCGGCGGCCTGATCCTCCTTCTCGCGTTCCTTTTCGTCTCCTGGCTCGGCGTCAAACAGGTAGCCGACCGCTTCTCCTCCATGCAATCCCTCGAAGTCACCACCGGCAAGCGCGCCACGATGCGAATGGACACCTGGCGCATCTTCCTAGACCACAAATACACCGGCACCGGCCTCGGCACGCTGCAAACCGTCTTCCCCGCCTACGAGACCCAGTACGATGGCAAAATCGTTAACCATACACACAATGATTACCTCGAACTTCTCGCCGAAACCGGCGTCGCGGGCGGATTTTGCTTCGCCTGGCTCCTCGGCGCGCTTTTTTTCGTCTCTCTCCGCCAGATTCTCCAGCGAGACAAGCCTTTCGCCGCCTCGCTCCACCTCTCCGGCCTCCTTGGCTGTAGTGCCTTTCTGGTACACAGTCTGGTCGATTTTAACCTTCACATCCCGGCCAATGCCTTGCTCTTCCTCTTGACCGCTCATCTGGCCACAAGCGCAGTTATTCCATCCCCGCCTAGCGATTTACCACCTCGACCATCACGACACCAACATTGAAATCTTTGTTGACTTTGGCCTTTTAACTGTGTAATCAACAGTAGGGGGTCTTATAATCCTATGCAGCCAACAGGCCTGCGCGCCTTGGCTCTGTCTCTCAGCTTCACCGGTTTCTTGATGTTGCATGCGGCCCCCTCCCTCCGCGCGCAAAGCGTGGAGACATCCGACAAAGCCAACGAACGCCTGCGAACTCTCGCCGCCACTTCCTCTCGCGCACCGCAGCCGAGCGACTACGTCATCGGTCCGGGCGATCTGGTCAACGTGCAGGTCTTCGACGTTCCCGAAATGTCGCGCGAACTGCGCGTCAGCCAGACCGGCACCATCGGCATTCCCCTCGTGCCCGTCCGCCTTCAAATCGCGGGCCTCACCGAAATCCAGACCGAGCGCAAAATCACCGAAGTGCTTGAGGCCAACGGCCTGATCTCGC
>Ga0210393_10000468_pt1 | contig 36527 bp, 27 predicted proteins | sample IncBWC27OmetaG_FD_160068 | JGI IMG/M metagenome (GOLD analysis project Ga0210393, IMG submission 160068) | Forest soil microbial communities from Barre Woods Harvard Forest LTER site, Petersham, Massachusetts, United States - Inc-BW-C-27-O ...
CGCCGACGTCGCGCGGCTCGCCGAATTTCTGCGCGTGCTCTCCGCAGCCGGCCAGCAGCGTGAGGACGGCCACCGCCAGTGGAACCAGCCCGCGTCGGATTGATGAGCAGAGCACAGACGGCAACATCGACGAAAACCCCTGGCGCCGAGTCCAAACAGAGATCCGGCTTCGTTCGTATCGGGTGGAGGGCGGCGTCCAGACAATGGCGACCGGCGCCAGGGCGTGACGGACCGGTGTCTTCCGCCGATCGCACGGCAAAGCCTTCTAAGCCGCTAAGGTCGACGCAGCTCACCCAGGCGCAAAACTCGCTGATGTTGCCTGATCTCGTCGATGTCAGAGCGAGAGGGAGCCTCAGCGATTCCGATTCCAAGTCAGCGCGAGAGGAGCGCTCGCTAGGGGCGCGACGGAGAGTGCGAAAATGCCCGCCACGAACACCACGATGGCCAGACCTGGGGCGGAGTGAATTCTCCACACGAATCCGAGCAGCGTGCAGAGTGCGGCCCAAGCCGTGGCGGCGAAGTACAAGGTCGGTCCGCCGATCAGTAGTCGACGTCGAGCTGTCGCGAATACCCAAAGCGTGTACGCCGCGAACCCGATTCCGCCGCAGAACAGCCCTCCCTCCAACAAATACTCCTGCGCTTGGGGAGAGAGCCAATTTTTGGCGGTCAGCGTGCCGCCCAACGTCAGAGCAATCGTCGCGAAGACGATCAGCCCTACCAAGCCGCGTCGCCCGGTCAACATGATCGAAGCGAACACGCCTGCGCTCGTCCAAGCGCCCAACAGCGTAGCGGGGAAGTACCACCAACCGATCTGCTCGGGGAGCGCCGCTTGAAAGTTGACTCTCAAGGCCAGCAGAATCGCATACAGCCCGGCAAACGCGACGACCCACATGACCCACGCGATGAAGATGCTCTTGGCCATCACTCTCAGAATGATGCGTGACAGCTCGGAACTCGTGATCGGACGAGTTCCCAAGAAATGTCCGATTTGCGGATCTGCGTCATTGGCTCCGACATTCCCGAAGAGGAATCCGCCCAAAAAACAGCCCAGTGATAAAATCGCGCCGCCCGCCAAGAACCCCTCGAACAGCGCGGTCGGATTGCGACTGGCCATCAACCAAATGAACATGGCCATCAACGAACCCATCACCACCATGCCGGGCATGGCCCAGCCTTTCTTGCGCCACTCAAACCAAAGCTGTGCCTGCGCGGGATTTTGGAATCGATGTCCAGCTTCCGGAGACGGCGAGAAGAAGCCGTCGAGCCAGGCGATCAAGCCGATCGAATAAGGCGGTTCGCCACGCCGGTTGCGAGACACGCCATAGACACCGACGAAATAGGCCAGGATCGCGACGATGACGAGCGTCAGGACTTCCCCAGGAGTAACAGCCGTCCAATAGTGGTCGGGAGTCGTGAACAGCAGGCCATACCGCGATTTGAGCCACAAAGCCAAGACGATTCCTACGGCCGAGACGGCGGCAACCACCCACCCGGATTTTTCAGTCAGCCAGAGGCCGGCCTGAATTGCCGCCACGGTGACGGCGGCGAACAAAGCCGGTCCCCACAGCGCCCAGCCCAGGCCAAACATCACGTTCAATAGCGCGGTGCTGGCTACGACTTCCACGGCCACCGCCGCCATCCCCAACAGCAGATGCCAGGCGACGATCGTCGAGGTCGAGATCGGAAACGTGTAGAGCCGCGAAACTGGGCCGATCGCTCCGAACACCGAGACTCCAAACACGAACAGATTCATCTGGATCAGCACGACCTGCATGATGATGTAACTGATGTCTGCCGGGTCGGTCGCGCCGTCGTGCTGTAGCGCCGCAAACAAAAACACCGGCAACGCGTTCGCTCCAAAGATTGCCAGGAGCAACCCCCAGCGGCCGCGTCTCAGCATTTCCCACGCGATGGCTAGCGGAATAGAACGCATGATCTTTTCTCTGGGTGAACCGTTCGGGAAGTCGGGGCTTGAAATTCGTGCTTGTGTGCCACTGCTGAGCGGCCGCCGCTCAGCAGTGGCTTCAATGCTTACAGGCCGACGAGTGAAAAGGACGAACTTGAAAATGTCATGTCGCCAACCTTGCGCAAATGCGCACTGCTGAGCCGAAGCGTCTCAGCAGTGGCACACGATCCGAATTCCCGGATACTTTTCCTTGAGGTGAATTAATTCAAAACGCGCGAGACAAAGATTTCATCGAGCGTGAGGGCCGCATCGTCGACGACAGTGGCTCCGATTGCTTCGGCTGCCCGCCGCAATTGGCCGCTCTCGCCGCTGCAGATGTAAGTCCACTCGTGACCCTGCCCCTCGAACGACAGCGTCCCGACCAGCGAAGGCGGACGATCGTGCGCTTGACCGAACCGTAGGGTTACGCGACGGTGCGTGTCTTTGATTTCCTCCATCGGCGCCGTGAGCAAAATACGCCCTTGGTGAATGATGGCCACCCGATCGGCGACTCGCTCGACTTCGTCCAAGAGATGCGAGGAGAAGAGCACCGTGCGCCCTTCGTCGGCGATGGTGCGGATGATGGCCCCGAGGATGTCGCGACGCACGACGGGGTCGAGGCCTGACGAGGGTTCGTCCAGTACGAGCAACTCCGGCCGATGGGCCAGAGCCACGAGCAGGCCGGCTCGTGCCCGCTGACCGCGGGACAGCGTTTTGATGCGGGCGTGAGGATCGAGATCGAAAGCCTGCCGCAGTTCCTCGGCGTAGTTTTCGTCCCAATTCGGGAAGAAGGCCTGCGTGTAGCGCATCAACTGGGCGACGCTCATCCAGTCGGGCAGGTCGCGATTTTCCGAGAGGTAGCCGATGCGACCCAGCGTGCCGACGGGATTCGCAACCGGGTCGAGTCCGAAGACGCGAACACTTCCCGTTTGGGCCTTGAGCAGCCCCAAGATGTGCTTGATGACCGTCGTCTTGCCGGCCCCATTGCCGCCGATCAGTCCGAACACGCCGCCGCGCGGAACGGTGAGCGACAAATCGTCGAGGGCCGTCTTGTTGCCGAACTGTCGGGTCACCCGCGAGAGTTCGACGATGGGCGGTGCGGCGGAGGGAAGGGGGTCTGGCATGATCAATCCACCGTGTGGTCTTTGTTGGAAGAATCATTTTTGGCGGCCGACGCTTGCAGGACCGCGTTACGTTGCTCGACCAGCTTCATGACGTCATCAAAGGCGATATTCATCTGTCGAGCTTCGGCCAACAGGGCGTCGATCCGCTCGGTCAGAATTTTGACCCGCTCACGACGGGCTAGCGGAGACCCCTGATCCGAAACGTAGGTCCCCGCGGTGCGGCGTTTCTCGACGATGCCGGCCGCCTCCAGCTCGCGATAGGCCCGTGCCACCGTGCTGGGGTTGATCAGCAGACGTTCGGCCAACACCCGAATTGGCGGCAGCTCGGCGCCCGGAGTCAAACGGCCCGAGGCGACCAGGTATTTCACCTGGTTGACGATCTGCACATAGATCGCCACGCCGTCGGTGGCTGAAATGTGGATTTGCACGAGTCGGTCGTCCCGCGGCGAGAAAATTGCCGCTTCCAATCTTGTATTAATACAACCATACAAATTGCGAATCGATATAGCAAGCGCAAAATGCAGAAAACAGATCCGGGTGGCTGGGGTCGAATCGTTTCGATTCGCCCCCAGTGTCCGGCGATCGACTGGGGGCTCGCTTGCGCTCGACCCCAGCCACCCGAGAACGAATGTGGTCGTCTCAGATCCAGCGAAACCCAGTGACGCGCGTCACGGTCCCCAGGCAGACGACCAACTGACACACCAAGAGCAGGAGTGCCGCCCGGTTCGAGAGTCGGCCATCTACCAGCGACGGCGCTGCGTCACGCGGCTTGAAGCAACCGGCCGCCAACCAAACCGCCCAAGGCATCAGGATCAGCCACAGCCGGGCGGCTTCGCCCATGTTTTTCCCTGATAGCCACAGCAGTGCCCACACGGCCGACAGGCACCAGACCGGGCCGGCAGCTTTTCGACGCCAACCATTCTTGAGCTGAAAGTAGATACCGAGTACAGCCGCGAGCGTCAGCGGTGCTCCCAGGGCGAACATCAACTCGATCGGATTGGCGAGCAGCCACAGCCAATACGTCCGCACGTTTTGCGTGTAGAAGCCGGCGTGATTGCGGTAATTCCAACTCCAAACTCCCAGCAGGTTGAGCTTGAACAGCCCGGCTAGTGCCACGATCGGGATCGCCCAGCCAAGTGCCGCGGCGCCGATACGTGCCGCCCAATCTCGAGGACGGAGCGTCAGTCTTTCGGATTTCGCGCAGAAGACGCCTTCCCACAGCGTGAGCAGGAAGGCTGCCGCGGCAATCGGCAGAATGGCCAGGCTCACAAACATGGCGAGCCAAAAAACCACGCCGGCGAGAGCGCAATAACCCAGCCGGCCGAGTCGAAAGCCTTCGAGCCACAGCCACAAAAAGAGCGTCGCCAAAAAGGGAAGCAGCGCGTCTGACTTGGGCAGAAAGACGGCAAGCGCCGGCACCAGCGGCCAGAGCGACGCCGTCAACCACGCGACCGCTCGTGAATGGTCACGGCGAACCAGAAGATAAATCGGAATTAGGGCCGCAGCAGCGAATGCTTGTGTGACGAGGGCCGCCAGCCAAAGGGCGGCTCGGTCCTCCGGCGTGATCGCTTGAGGAGTGCCGCGATTCAGCCCTTCAGTTTCGTCGAGCGCCTGCCGGAATGAGGTGGGCTGCGTGGAGAGCAGCAAGTCCCGAAGTGCGGGTGAACTCGCGCAGACGTTGAGGCACGCGCGATGGAACAGCATCAGCCCGGGAGGATGCGTGCCCAGATGTAGCACGTCTCCCTGAGCCATCAGCTTTTCATAATCGGCCAGATACGAGGGGACATCCCGCATCGCGTAGCGGGCCTGGTCGAAGTAGCCTTCGGTGCCGCGAAAGTAGAGCACCCAACCGGTCTTGCCCAGGCCGTAGACGGGATCGGTCGGGCTGTCTTGGACGGCCCACAGCCAGGCAAACCCGCCCAGCACAAGCCCGGCCAGCCAGGTGGCGACCTGCCCACGACCGGCACCGTCCAATCGGCGGGCGCCGAGCATTGCGAAAGCAATGTAGAGGGCGCCGACCAGGCCAGCCGCAAACCAACCCAGGACGACGGCGATCCACTCACCGCGCGCGACTGGAATGCGATCCCATTCCCACTCGCCGGGCACGCCCAGCGGCAGGTTCGAGAGCCACAGCACCGCGAGGGACCCGGCCGCCACCAGCGTGAAGCCGATTGCCGTCCGGCGTCCGGTCATGAACGATCAATCCACCGATTGGATAACCAGCCGCGCATTGAGGATCTGCTGGATCCGCTTCTGCGAGTCGAGCAAGTGGGCGCGGGTGTAATCATCCAGTTTCAGATCCTTCTGATTCAACAGTGCCGTGACCTGCGAGTCGAGCGTGGCGAGATGCATCCGGGCCAGCGTCCGGATGTCTTCTGGACCGCTGAACGAGTCCTGCACCAAAAACGCCAGATCCCTGATCGCCATCCGCTGCAGGTTGCGGCGGAAGCCGGAAATATACGGCGACGAATCGGTGTACTTGGACGGCTTGGCTTCTTTCCATTCGGCAAAGATCGGATCGACCATCATCCGCAGATGCTCGGCCAAGGTGTAGTGGTCGCCGTCGCCGGTGACCTTCAACTCGTTGTCATGCAGCCGGGCCAGCGTGCGGCTGTTGAGCAGGTCGAACAGGATGAATTCCTGCATGATCCCGACGCTCTCGTAAATTGGGAAGTCGAGGCGGTTCGGAATCACCATGCCCCAGTGCAACCAGTGGGCTGGCGGCAGGTAGTTGAGCAGCTTGGGATCGTACTTCGGCGGGCTGAAGACGTGTTCGGCCAACAGCTTCATGCCCTCTCGCTGCTGCTTGACGTCAACCATGACGAAAGGCGCCCGTTGGTTCGGATCTCCGTCGTGATCGCGATTGACCAGCACGCCGCCGGGGAACTTGGCCGCGTATTGCGCGGTCCGCCAGTATTCCTGGAACATCTTGCTGAACGCTTGTCGCGCCTTCTGGTACCCCTCGCCCTTCTTGACTGTTCGCTCGAGGAGCTTCGGCATCAGCTCGGTGCTGAGTTTCATTTGACGGCTGGCGAAATTCATCGGGTCGTGCCCGAGGTCAAATCGGTTGACCAATGGATCGCTGCCGAAGAAGACGTCTTCGTCGGTCGCGTATTGCAGAGCCGGGTCCGAGCAGCGGGCAGCGATCTTGCCGAGCTCGGTCGCTTCGCTGCCTGAGAATTCCTTGTAACCATACTCGATCGCCCAGTAATCGTAGGGTCCGATCGTCGGGGTGTAATAGTAACCCTGGGCGGTCCCATTGGGCGAAATGTTGGGCGGCGTGTAATCCATGACGCTGGCGACTGTTGCTTCGCCCGGCGACTTGGACTTGTCACTGATGTCTTTCAGATCCTTCCAAGAGCTGGCCTTGAAGTTGTGTCGCAGTCCGAGGGTGTGACCGACCTCGTGCATCACGACTTCTTTGAGGGCCTGGTGGACGAACTCCTCGGGCAGCTTGCCCTTCTCGTCGGTCGCCCCTTTGGCCATCAGCACCGAGGCCGCAAAGCCCATCTGGTGCTGCATGCCTTGGCAGTAGCTGCAGCGACAGCTGCCATGCTCCAAGGCCGCGTGGGCCTCTTCGGTCAGCTTGTTCACATCGCCGAGCTTCGCAGTCGAATGCCCGAAGAGTTCGGTCAACGTCTGCGGCGTCATGATTTCGTAGTCTTGCTTCCAATAGCGCAGGAAGCTGTCGTCGAAGAGAATGTCGGCGTCGAGGATTTCGCCGGTCTTCGGATTGACGCGTGAAGGCCCGATGGCAAAGCCAGCCTCGGCCGTAATCCAGCGGAAGAAGTTGTAGTTGATGTCTTCGGGATCGATGTCGTCTTCCCGCTTTTCGTAGTCACCCGGTTGTTCGACGTGAACGGCGTTGTAGTAGCCGAGCTTCTCGAAGGCCTTGTTCCATTCGAGAATTCCCTCGGCCACCCAGGGCCGCAAGTTCTTGGGGACGGTCTTCTCGATGTAGAACTTGATCGGCTTGACGGGGGCCGAGATCGTGCTCTCCGGCGATTCTTTCTTCAGATTCCAACGGTTGATGTACCGCACGAAATGCTGGTCGTCTTCCTTGTCGGAGAAGTTCTTCCGGACAGTAAGGAAGAAGCCGACACGGTCGTCGGCCTTCCGCGGCTTGTAATCGGTGACCGGCAAACGGCTGATGCCGTAGTGAACCTGGATTTGCACGCCGCGCGGATCGATGACCGTCTGCAGGTTCTGCATCCCGCTATAGACGGCGGCGACGCGCAGCTCGGCGTTGTCCTTGAAGACTTTGACCTTGGCCCAAGTCGACCGGTCCTGCACGAAGTGGAACGGGGGACCAGGAGCGCCGATCGAACGGCCGATCATCATGTCGTCGTTCATGAAGGCGCGGGTGAAATCGACGACGTGGCCACCCTCGGCATCTGTCACGATCGGCAGCGAGTAGAGCACGCTGTCGCTGTATGCCATCGAGACGGCGTCGGCCTCGGGCGTGCCCGAATTGGCCAGGAAGCGGACGTTGCGCCGCAGAACGTGCAGGTTGTCGCCAACCTTCTTGAAGACCCACAGCACGTCATCGTCATTACCCAGGTACATGCCGCCGATGATGTCGTTGCGGCTGATGCCTTTGGCGATCGAGGTGACGACGATGAACTCTTTGTCCAAATCGCTCGACTTGATCAGTATCAAGAGCCGCTGATCGTTGTACCACATCTTGAAGAGGCCTTCGGCCGACTTCATCCCCTCGGTCACCATGTCGAGTTTCGACTTGGGAGCCGCACCGGTCGAAGCGGCGGCTTTAGCCACTGCGAGGGCCGCGAGTGAGGGATGACCCTGAGCGGAAGCCCGTTCGGAGGTCCCGAGACCGAAGGCCAAGATCAGCGACGCGACGAGAAATCGGAATCCCGATTTCATAGGGCAGCTCCAAACAGGGTCTATGTTCGACGTGGTTCGCCTAATCGGCACACTCAACCAACTAAGCTTAGTGTTAAAATTCTGACCAACCCGGCGACTCTTCGCAATGCTAAAAATTTAGCGAAAGCTTGGTCGCCGCGTGGCAACGTGGCACATTCTCGAAGATTGCGTCACAGAGAAGACTACGTGGGCGGAGAGGAACAAGTTGGCCTCTCAAATCGCGAATTCCGCAATTCTGACCGAATCTACCAGCGTTCGCAATCTTACCGTGCTTCCAGGGGCTCTGCACAAGGCCGGCCTGTCAACGGGCAGAAAACCGCGACCCGGGGAATCCGAGGTGCCTGTCTGGTCTCAAAGCGCAAATCGGACCGGGAAGGACAGCCAAGGAGGGTTGCGCGGCGCTCGGGCAGGCCCCGCAACGTTGCCAAAAGGCCTCATCCCACGAAGACGACCAGTGAGGTGATATTGTCCTGGGAGCCAGCCGTGCGGGCCGCTTCGACCACGGCGTCGGCCGCAGTCTGCGGGTCCCCCGCCTTCTCCAACACACTCTTGAGCTGGTCGAGGGAGAGCCCATCGACGGCACCATCGGAGCAGAGCAGGAAGCGGTCACCCTTGGCGACGGGGAACTCTTTGGGTTCGGTCCCGGTTCCCCCCTCTTTCGTGCCGATGTAGCGCCACAGCACATTCTTGAAACGGTGCGTGCGAGCTTCGTCGACGGTAATGGTGCCGGCGTCGACCAGGGCCTGCGTGAGCGAATGGTCCTTCGTCAGCTTTTCTATCTTGCCGCCGGCCACCCGAAACGCCGGGCTGTCACCCACTCCGCCCACAAAGATTTTCCCGGTGACATTCAGCAGAAAGACGATCGTCGTCCCCATCTTGCACATCAGGGGATCGACCTCGCCCAGGGCCATGATTTCCCCGTTGGCGTTGCGCACGGCCTCGTCGACCGTCTGGCGCACTTTCTCGGACCCGGCCCGTTCGAAGTCGAGGTGCTTTTCCAGGTAATCTGCGACGAGCTTAACGGTCATTTCGCTGGCTTTTTCGCCCGCAGCCTGTCCGCCCATGCCGTCGCAAATAATAAAGAACCGTCCGCGCTCGTCGGCGAGGCCCCGATCTTCGTTGTTGTCCCGGTAATCCCCGGTGATGGTTCGCAAGCCCCAGCGCAGTTGCATGTTGACTACCAGGCGATGTCGAAAGCGGGAGTCGACCGATCAATTAAGTCGGCTTTCCAAGTCCCCGCTGTGCAATTCTTAGGCCTTGCCTTGGAGGCTGCTTGTGGATTTGGCGCCATCCGTGAGAGAAATTCGGAGACCGGCAATCATCCTTCAGCACGCTCCAGAGGCGTGCGCACCGGCGTGCGGACGGAAATGAAATCTACGAGATCCTTCACACCCAACAGAGACGTGGCATAAAACAGCTCCCCGGCCTGAAATCCGGCGCTCTGCCCCAAAAGTCGGCTGTAGCCCTCGATCAGGGGATAAACCCGATCCTTCGCCGGCGGAAACTGAGTCTTGTACGCGCGGATCGCCTCCAATTTTACAGAGAGCGTCTCCGAAATATCCACGACAAATTGCGACGGCTGCGGCGATCGCGCGAGCGGAAACCCGAGCGGAAACCAAAGTTGGTGCTTGACGGTGTGCGGCGGCAGATGATCGAACTGATCATCCCACTTGGTTAATCGCGAGTAGAAGATACCCGCGTCGGTAATCTGCATCGCCTGCCAATGGTCGGGAGACGCCATCGGCGTCTTGTCGTGAATTCCCATCACGATCGTTGGCTTGTGCTTTCGGAAGACCTTAGCCAGGGCCACCCGCGCTTCGAAGGAGTCGAAGAGCTTGCGGTTGGGCAAATCGAGCGTGACCCGAACCTGGACGCCCAGAATCCGTGCCGCCTCGCGTGCTTCCGCCAGGCGCACGTCCGGCCCCGGGCTCAGTGGAGTCGGCTCTCCGTCGGTCAGGTCGACGATGCCGACCTTGTAGCCCTGCTGAACCAGCCTGGCGAGCGTGCCGCCGACGGCAATCTCGACGTCGTCGGGATGTGCCCCCACAGCAATGACATCGAGTTTTTCAGGCGCTTGGTCGGTCATAAGGATTCATCTTTATGGTCGGCGCAACACGAATTGTCGAGTCCAACCGCCTCACAGGCGGGCCGCCCTTCCGCAGCCGCGTCGATGAGAAACGATCGCACGGCTTTCGCCACTCGGTGCGGATGTGTCAGGTAAGCCAGTTGCCCGGCCAAGGGCATGTGTTCGACGCTGGCTCGCGGGAGCGAGCGCTCGAGTTCGTCCTGCCCGGCGGACGAGATGGCTCCTTCATGCTCCGTCCGAATTAAGAGGACTGGCTGCTCGATTCGCGACAAACAGCCGCGCAGATCGGTCTCGTCCATCAACGCAGCCCGTTCCGCCAGATCGCGGATGGGCGTCTGGCCCGTATTTTGCGCGAAGAAGCCCCAGCGGCTCGCGTCGAAGGGAGGAAACGCGCGTTGATGGCTGGCCGTTTGCAATGTGCCGCGCAGCGGAACCTGGGCAGCGGTCCCCGGCAAGAAACGCCCCGCGCCGCACAAGAATCGCTCGAACCGGCTCAAGCGGCGCTGAGCAAATCCTCCGAGTAGAACGGCCCGCTCAATTCGAGTCGGATGTTCAGCCATCGCGCTGAGTGCGATCAGACTTCCAAAGGGAGCGGCGAACAGGCTGAAAGCCTGATCGTGTTGACCATCGGCGACGGCCAGGAAATCGTCGGCGAGTCGCTTGGTGCTGAGTCGCGCCGAATCTGCCGCGCCACTTGCCTCGTGAGTTCGGTAGTCGAACAGGACGCAGCGAAAGTCGTCTCGCAGCAACCAGGCCAACAGGCAGAACAGTTCCCAATTGCCCGAGATGCCATTCAAGAAGTAGAGCGGTCGACCCCGACCGAGCGTCCGTCCGTGTAATACGGCACCCTCGACGTCGATCGACCAGGCAGTACTTTCGGCCCGAACCGATTCCAGCACTTCGGCCCAGCCAAGCGGACTGGGGCAACCCTCAGACGACGCGGGACGAGGAGCATCCTCGATCACCTCGCCGGCCGAGTCCGCGGCCGCGTTGCCGACAAAGTCAGTCTCCACGGACATCGTAGGCAATGTTCTTGTCGAGGGACGAGAGAGAGCGAGAGGACAAACCTGGACTTATCGTAATTCAAATCGGAGTGTCGGAAAAGCGCCTGGGGCGTGCCCCAGGCCAACGTCGCGCTGATCGCATCAGGAGATCCACCGAGGGGCGACCACCACAAAGTCGTCAAAATCGCGACAACATCACGGTAGCGCCTGTAGATTCGTCAAGAATCGCCCCTTTTTTTGGTTTCCGGGTTCACTGCCGGTCGTTCCGGGGGCATCGAGCCTGCAAGCCGCGACCTATGTTTAGGACGGCCGGAGCAGTCCGGTTCGGCAACGCAACCGGCCCCGCAGGCCACCGGTAACGTGTTGTCCACCAAGGATTCCCGTTTCGCGGCGTGACAATCCATGAACGTGTTCAAATCGCGTCGGAATAAGATCTACCTGGGCGGGATGCTGCAGGGGACTCTGGTGAAGCGGCTGGCCATCGGCTGGGCCGCCTACCATATCCTCTTGTTCCACGGGCTGTTCGCGGTCTGGTACTTCGAAGGACACCCCGTCAGCGACGCAGAGACTCAATCGTCTTTCCTCGACTTGTACGAAACGTTTGCCTGGCAGAATCGGCTCCTGATTTTCGGGGCCTTGGCTGTCGGACCGATCTTCCTGTGGGACGTCGTGCGGTGTACGCATCGCGTAGCCGGACCGCTCGTGCGGTTGGAAAACATGCTGCTGCGGATGGCCAAGGGTGAGACGATCCGCGAGATCAAATTCCGCAAAGGTGACTGGCTGACCAGCCTCGAGCGGGCCCTGAACGTCTACTTGGCCTCTCGGTCGACGACCACCGAGCAACAAGTCGAGTCGCCGATTGCTGCGCCACCCGAACTTGTCCCGGCGATTGCCGATCACCGAGTGGTCGCGCAAGGCGATCACGACCTCAACGATCTGTTGCGCGAACTGCGGGACATCAACGAGACGCTGGCCGCTCTCAACATGGGTCATGCGGATTCGATTGGCGACTCGGGGGGATTTTCGCCCTTCGCTCAGGACCGCCCGCCGCGGTTCTAAACAAATCGGTGCTTGGACCGGCTAGCTTCGAGGTTGGGGTGCCATCCCCACGGCTTTGAGTGGGCTGTCCTGCAATGCATGCCCACGCCGAGCCGTGGGCATGGCACCCGTCGCGCACCAACTGGTGTCGATGAATCGTGTTGACGGCACAGTTCGTCACACTCTCCAAACGTCGTGCAGATACCACTGGATGAAACCCGCAAATGGGTCGTTGATGTCGACAATCCAAAGCACCGGTGCATAGAGCACCCGCACAGTGCTCCAAGCCCCAAGAGCACGGGCAATTTTCCATGCTGGCCCCATGCCCATAACGTAAACCACCGGCAGCAGGATTACTAAACCCGCCACCCATCCCGCAGCCCGCGGGCTGCTTCCGGTCCGGCTTGTCCGTTTCGTTGCTCATAGCCGTCACTCTACGGCTTCGATCGAGAAATCTATTACCTCCCTGAGCAGCCCGGGAACGTCCGCAATTGCGGCGCGGGCCTCTTCAACCGTGCGAAAAACAGCAGCCAATTCCCGCAGACACACGAGGCCGCGGGAAGCATCCGGCCAACGCGAAGAAAGCCACGTCGGGACTTCCAACACGCCTCCAATCGCCTTCACGACATATTTCATGCCGTCATTCTAGCCGCAGATTCGGCCCCGTTGAGACGGTGCTGTGCTGAGAAGGGCGTTCATTCGCCTCGCAGCGCCTGGTCGGCTGCTACGATCACCCGATAAGCGGCGTCGCTGGTTTCGGCCGCGCGCAGGTCGTCGAGAAAGCCGGGCGCTTGCATCATTCGCCCCAAGCGGGCCAGGACACTGAGATGGGTCCGGGAATCGCGGCACAGCACCAGGAAGAATAAATCGCTGAGCTGCCTGCGCGGGGCACCGAACGGAATCCCCGAAAGGGTCCGACCGAACGCAATCACCGATTGGCCGAGCATCTCGGGCAACGGATTTCGCGGATGGGGAATAGCGACGCCGTTCTCAAACCCCGTTGAAAGGATCTCTTCGCGCTCGAGCACGGCGTTCAGCACGGCGGCCGGCTCCCAGATTTGCCAGGTCCGACCCGCCACTTCGACGAGACTCTCCAGAATCGAGCGCTTCGTCCGGCCCGACAGCGGAACCTGCACCGTCTCGAGCGACATACGCTTCACGATCGGCGTCTCTTCTTCGCTTCCGGCCGGCCGCTGCGCTTCTTCGAGCGCGGCCAACTCGGGTTCCGAATAGTCGCGCATTTCTTGCTCGACCCAGTGGCGAATTTCTGTCGGATGGAATTGCCAGGACGTGCCGATTTTTCTTCCCGGAATTCGCCCGCGGTTCACGAGCTTTTCGACCTCGCGCCGATCGCGGCCCAAGCGCTCTGCGAGTTCTTCGATCGAGATCCAAGCGTGGGACATGCGGACTAACTTTCAGGCCCAGTGACTTCCTCGTCGCGGGGACGGTTGCCCCTCCTTGCGGCGAATTGCCCGTCCTCTACAACTACTATAATGCTAGCAGAGAGTACCGTTCAGCCAGAGGCGCGATGAAGATCGTGCGAAGAGGATTTCGGCATGCCCGCAGAATTTGAGAATCGCGTCGCCCTGGTGACTGGCGGCTCGCGCGGAATCGGCCGTGCGACCGCGTTGCAACTGGCGCGTGGAGGGGCCGACGTTGCGATCGGATTTGCCACGCGTCGCGAGACAGCGGAAAAGGTCGTCTCCGAAATCCGCGCGCTCGGCCGTAAATCGATTTGTGGCCCCTGCGACGTGACCCAACAAGCGCAGATTGACGCCCTGGTGACCGACACCCGACGCGAACTGGGGCCGGTCGACCTCTTGGCTCATTGTGGCGCGATCAGCAACGTCGCCGCTCACTCCGAGCTTTCTTACGAACGTTGGCACGAGACGATCGACGCGAACCTCAACGGGACCTTTCGAGTCGTGTTTGCTGTCAAGGACGAGATGATCCGCCGCGGCTTCGGGCGGATCGTGTTGATCTCTTCGGTGGCCGCTTTGCGTCCCCGAGCGATGCAGATCCATTACGCGTCGTCAAAAGCCGGCGTGATTGCCCTGGCGCGGTGCTGCTCCGATGCGTTTGCACCGCACGGCGTGCGGGTCAATTGCATCGCTCCCGGATTGATCGAAACCGAAATGGCCCACGTGCTCGACGCCGATCAAATCACGCGCATCAAAAAGGAGACGCCGCTCGGGCGCCTCGGACGGCCGGAGGAAATTGCCGAACTGGCCTGCTTCCTCTTGAGCGAGCGCTCGAGTTTTATGACCGGTCAAACGCTGGTCTCGTCAGGAGGCCGCGTCACGTTACCGTAAAGTCTTGAGAGCCGGGACCTGATTGCGAAGGAGTTACTCATGACGACAGCGATTACCTCTCCACCAACACACGAGGAACTGAGCGAAGGAAAGATTCAACCTCGTGGCTTGATCCAACGATTTATTTTCTCGCGGCTCGACGCGTTCGAGAAATATTCCCGCGTGTCGGCCGACTACTGTCGCTGGATGGCCAATGTCTCGCCGCGTGTGTTCTTCAAGTTCGGCAAGCTTGGGAAACTGGCCCATTACCGGCACGCACTTCCGGCCGATGCGTCCGCCGTCGCGCATCTGGTCGCTGCCCGTTCGGAAGATTGCGGACCGTGCGTGCAAATCAGCGTCAACTTTGCCTTACACGATGGCGTGTCGAAGGACATCGTGCGAGCTGTGCTCGATCGTCAACCCGATCGACTTCCTCCCAAGCTGGCCGATGTGTACCGCTTTGCCGACTCGGTTGTGAGTGGGGGCGACGATGACGCGTTGCGAGAGCGGGTTCGCAGCCATTACGGGGACGAAGCCCTGATCGAGATGGGCCTCGCGATGGCCGTCGGCCGGACGTTCCCCGTCGTGAAACGAACGATCGGCTACGCCAAGAGCTGTTCGCTGGTGAAGATCGAGGTCTAGAGTTCGTCGACCGAACAAGTCGGGGTGGCTGGGGTCGAGCCGCCAGGCTCGCCCCCAGGAATTGAGTCTCTGGGGGCGGCGAGGACGCCGACCCCAGCCACCCGACGAGCCTATTCTTCCACGACCCAGTTAATTTGCTCAAAGTCAGAACGGCAGTCGCAACCACCCCGCCGCGCCGCGGGCACGAACGGGACGAGCCGCAAGGAACCGCAACAAGTCCTCTCGCAGATGGGCAGCCGTGGAATAGCGGTCATTCGGATCTTGCGCCGTGGCTTTGAAGATGATCGCCTCCAAGTCGCGCGGGATTTTGGAATTCACCAGTCGCGCTCGGCGCAACTGCGGGCGCTGATTCGGATCCGTCAGCCGGGCTAGAACGGCGGGTTCAAACGCCGGCGTGCGGGTCGCGAGCTCAAACAGCGTCACACCCAGCGCGTAAATATCTGTCCGGACGTCGATCTGTCCCGACAACTGTTCCGGAGCCAGATAGCGCAGCGTGCCAGCGATCGCGTCGGTCATCTGCTCGCGCGACTCGTTCAAATTGCGTGACAGGCCGAAGTCGGTGACCCAAGCATTGGCCGCCGCATCCAGGAGCAGGTTGGCGGGCTTGATGTCGCCGTGAATGGTCCCGTTGACATGGGCGTATTCGAGCGCGTCGGCGACTTGCGCGCCGATGCGGGCGATCTCGAACCAGGAATTGCGGGCGATGCGCCAAGCGACCAGCGGCAATTTGCCGGGCGGCTCGTCGAGAGTGTCCGCCCAGGGATTGCTGGTTGGCCTCGCGGCGGCCGCCTCAAAACCTTGAGAAACGTCGTCGGCCGCGATGGCTCCTTGGTGACCCGAGAGGCGATCGATGACCCAATTAAGCCCCACTCCGCGCACCAACCGCATCGAGTAGTAACACAACCCTTCGTGTTCGCCAAAGTTGTAAACCGGGACGATGTGCGGATGCCACAGCCGGGCCGCGGTGCTCGCCTCGCGCTGAAAGAGCCCGCGTCGCGAACTCGATCGGAGATAGGGCAGCACCTTGATCGCCACGCGTTGCGTGGTCCTCAGTTCCTCCGCCTCGAAAACGACCCCCATTCCGCCGCGGCCGATTTCGCGGATAACCCGAAAGTCGCCGAACTTTCCCCCCGGCAACGTTTCGAGCGAGCGGTGCTCGTAAGAGGTCGTTTCGCGATAGGCCTTCCAGCCCTCCATGGCCGTCAGCAGGGGAAACAGTTCTTGGATCTCGGCGGCCAGTTCCGGATGGGCTTCCATCAACGAATCGATTGCCGGGTCCGCCCCTTGCCGCAGGCCTTCGATGAATTCCGTGGCCAGCACTTCGAGCGGATCGCGTTCCTGCGCCCCATGAGTCGGTCGGCCGCTCGGCAGTCCGAAGATATCGGTGGCGAATCGCGCGTCGTCCGTCATCGTGACGAATGGCTCCATCCGTTATGCGGAGAGGACCGTATTCAGTGAGGCTCGGGCATGGCAGAGAGCTGCGGGGCGGGCAGAACTTCCCGCAGCCGCGTGAGCGCGCGAACGTACCGCATGCTGGCCGCTTGAGTTGTCATGCCGAGGACTTGAGCGGCTTCACTGTTGCTCAGTTCCTCGAAGTGCCGCAGCGCCAGGATCTCGCGATCGACGGGGCTCAGCGTGGCCAAGGCCGCATCGATCTGGGCAGCCAGTTCGGCTCGTAGCGCTGCCTGGCTCGGCGACGTCAGGTTGCCCGCCAAGTGCACGGCGAGCGCCACCGACGTTGACTCGGTCGACCAACCACCGTGAATCGACACGTCTCGCTTGGCGGACCGCTTCTGCGTTCCCAAATGCCGGCGATGGACGTCGGCCAATGTCTGGTTGAGGATTTTCCGGAGCCAGATGAACAGCGTCTCTGCCCGATCGGCCAGGATCGATTTCATCCGCAGTTGGGCGTTGAGATAGGCCTCCTGCAACACATCGTCGGGATCGACTCGTCCGTAAATCCGGCGGTCCAGTCGAAAATTCACGATGCGTCGCAGCCGCAAGCGGTAAATATCGAAGATCTGAGCGAGTGCCGCTTTGTCGCCGTAGATCACGCGATTCGCGAGTTCGGGCGTGACCTCGGGCTCGGGGGAGTCGTGGGACATGAGTTGCGGGCCTGCCGCAGCGGCGCCGCTGATGGGGAGCGAAGCTGCGGGCGGATGAAATCGATCGAGTGAAACTCGCTGGCCCGCAAGCTGTCTCTATTCTTAGAACGGATGGCCAAACCGCGGATCCACTTGGCCCAGAATTGCCGCGGTATTTCCCGAGACGGCGAGGGCTCCTAGAACAGAGCCCCTGCCAAAGTGCGTCTCGTCCAGCCGATTCTCGAATCGGGACTATTTAACTTTGGCGTAGCCAGGGAGCTTTTGCAAGACGGAATCGCTGGGCCGGTCTGTCCGTAGTGATGGGGCCACTGACAACAAGCCGAATTGGCAGCCTCGGACCAGACCGAGGCTTGTTCCCCGGAAACAATCATCGTGGTAAACGCTAACGACGGATCGAACCTGACCGCACCCGGGCCTGTGGGTCGGCGACCGAAATCGCGACTGCGTTCGGCTCTCGAGGCCTTCTTCACGGTCGTTGGCATTTTTGCCGCGTACCTGGCGGTCGACATCTTCGCGAGCTACCGGATGGCGCCGCCCTCCTCCCATTGCACCCTGGCCGAGTTGGCGGCCAAGCTGCCGCCGCCGCACCATCTGGCCGTCATTCAGACGCCGGCCGGAACTCGCATGATCTGGCTCGGCGATACTCCATGGTGGGACGTGCGGTCGGGACCGCCCTGTTACGTCTTCGACGACCGGTGCTGTTTGGTCGAATGGTGCGGCGAGACGGGCGAAGGCTGGCCCGGTGATCAGCTCGCCAGCGCGGCACGCGACGCGAAATCACTCACTCTTCCCGAGGCGCTGCGGCGATGTGAAGCCCCTTTGAAAATCGAGCCTCCGGCCGAGAAGAAGTAGTTCCGTGCCCGGAATCACGAGTCGTCCAGTGCGCGTCTGACCGGAGCGCGTCTGAATTGAAAAACGCCGGGGAGGAGGCGGATAATTCAGTCGCGCCGAATTTACTTTGTCGTAGGCACAACAGGAGTTGGCAATGCAAATCAGAATCGTGTGGATGGCCGTCGCCGTTGGACTCGTGGGGACGGCGAGCCTTCGTGCCGCCGACAATGAGTTAACGCCCGAGGAAAAGACGGCCGGCTGGCAGTTGTTGTTCAATGGCCACGATTACACCGGCTGGCGCTGCAACAACGATCGGCCCATCGCTTCGAAGATCGAAGACGCCTCGCTCGTGCCGCACAAATCGGGCGGGTATCTGATTATCTACGACAAGCAGTTTGGCGACTTCGTGCTGAAGTGCGATGTGAAGATGGATGCCGAGTGCAATTCGGGAGTCTTCTTCCGCGTCGGCAATCCGCACAACCCCGTGCAGACGGGTTTCGAGGTGCAGGTGGCCAGCGAAATCGGCACCGGTTACCACGACTACGGTGCGATTTACGATCTTGTGCCGCCGAAGAAATTCGATAAGCCGCTGTCACCCGACTGGAATTCCATCACCGTCACGTGCAAAGGACCGCGCATCGACGTCGAGGTCAACGGCCAGCACGTCGCCGAGCTCAATTGTGACGAGTGGACGACGCCGCACCACAACCCCGACGGCCGCCACAACAAGTTCGCCAAAGCGGTCAAGGACTTCCCTCGAAAGGGCTACCTTGGCTTCCAGGACCACGGCCATAAGGTCTGGTTCAAGAATGTGAAGTTGCTCGACCTGTCGGCGAAGTGATCTCAGCGGTCATCGGCCCAGCGTTGGTTGCGGTCGCGGCGTGCAGTCGGCGTGATCGACGCACAGTCCTGGAACTCCCCGCTCAAGTGCCGCTCGAAAATCCGCCGGCAGCGGTGTCTTCGTCAGCGTCTTTGCGTCGACTAACACGTAAACCGTTTCGCCGACTGCCGAGACCTTCGGATCGCCGGCGATGCGGAATTGCGTGGCGATCGTGAAAGACGTGTTCCCGAGATGTTTGGCCCAGATGAAGATTTCGACCGCTTGGTCGAACCGCGCGGGGCCCGTCCATTCGACCGATTGTTTCACCACCTGGTAATCGAGCGGCCCCTTGACCAACGATTCGCCAAAGCCCATCGCCCGCATAAACTCAAACACGGCCAGGTCGATATACAGGCCGTAAACGCCGTTAAAGGCCACCTTTTGGGGGTCGCACTCGGCGAATCGTACGCGCAGGCGATACACAAAGGGATTCTCTGCGCTCATCGAAACCTCCCCCACGGCCTAATTCAGCCGCATTTTTCTCAGGATCGCCCGGCCGGACGAAGAAGTCTTGGTCCTTGAATTGAAGCGAACGGCCGCACTTCACACAATTCACGCGGGCGACTGCCGTCCGGTTTGTCGGGCCTTGGCTGAGTTGAGCCCTAGAGAGAGCGGAACGAGATGCTGGGATTGTTGTTGGCCTTTGCAGGCCTGGGATCGCTTTCGGCCGGAGGCTTGTCTGCCGAGCCGGCGGTGCCAGTTCCGATTGTGTTGGCCGCCACCGGCGGAGATGTAGTGGCCGCGAAGAGCGAGACTTCCACTCCAAGTGCCGATACGTCCGAGGAGAATGCCGCGTCGATCGACCTGTGGTCGATGCTGTTTGTGTTTGTGCTCTCGTCGTTCATTGGCATAGGTGTGATCGGCCGCGTTTCGCGACTGCTGCACACGCCCCTGATGTCGCTGACCAATGCCATCTCGGCGATTGCCATCGTCGGCTCGATCATGGTCACCGGCAGCAACTATCCCGAGCCGATTCGCATCTTGGGCGCGATCGCCTTGTTCGCCTCGATGACCAATATCGTGAGCGGTTTCTTGATCACCGACCGCATGCTCAAGATGTTTAGGCAAGCTCGCTCCTCCGCACCCGGCAATCGTGACGCTTCGCCTTCAAACGGGTCGTCGCCCACGGTCTCCCCCGCCTCATGAGCCAAATCCCTCGGTACTACGCCCAAGTCTCTGACGGAAGGCCTCGGTAAACGACATGAGTCCCGTCGTTTTGCACACCATCGAACAGCTTGCCTACCTGGCGGCAACCGTGCTGTTCATCTTTTCGCTGTATTGGATGAACGCGCCCAAAACCGCGCGTCGCGGAGTGCAGGCTGGCGTTGCCGGCATGGCCCTCGCCGTGTTGGCCACGTGGATCCAGCCGCAGATCGTGCACCATGGATTGATCGTGTTAGCCCTGGTGGCTGGCGTGGCTGTCGGGATTCCACTGTCACTTGTCTCGCTGACCGCCGTTCCCCAACGAACGGCCCTGTCTCACGCGTTTGGTGGCTTGGCGGCTGGACTCGTCGGCGCGGCGAAGTTTTATCTGTGGACGGGCGAAGGGCCCGCGGAACTCACGCACTTTCGCATGGCGGCCGTCGTCGTCGAGGTGATCCTTGGATTCTTGACCCTCACCGGCAGCCTGATGGCGTGTGGCAAGTTGCAAGAAGTGCCTTGGATCCCGCAGCGGCCCGTGACCTATCCGTATCAAAATGCGACCAACCTGGGGCTGCTCGCGGTGGCCGCGCTGTTGGGCCTGTACCTGATTACCAATCCGACGGGTGGATTCGCCGTTGTCGCCTTCCCACTGATGATCTTGCTCGCGCTGGCGTTCGGCGTACTCTTGGTCATTCCGATCGGCGGAGCCGACATGCCGACGGTGATCTCGATCCTCAACGCGTACGCCGGTCTGTCGGCCGTCGCGATGGGCTTCGTGCTCGACAATAAATTGTTGATCACGGCCGGCTCGCTCGACGGGGCCAGCGGCTTCATCTTGTCGATCATCATGTGCCGCGCGATGAATCGCTCGTTCACGAACGTTTTGTTCGGCGGCTTTGGACAAGTGCAAACGGCCGCCGCGGGCGGCGAGCAGCGGGTCTATAAAGGGGAGACGATCGAGAGCGCGGCCGACATTTTGGAACAGGCCTCGCTGGTGGTGGTCATTCCGGGTTACGGCATGGCCGTCGCCCAGGCGCAGCACCGCGTGCGTGAACTCTACGACCTGCTCAAGAAGCGGGGCGTAACCGTGAAGTTCGCCATTCACCCGGTGGCCGGCCGCATGCCGGGGCACATGAACGTGCTTTTGGCCGAAGCGGACATTCCGTACAGCGATCTCGTCGAGCTGGACGAAATCAATCCCGACATGCCCCAGTGCGACGTGGCCTTGGTCATCGGCGCGAACGACGTCGTGAACCCGGCCGCCCGACAGGATCCCAAGAGCCCGATTTACGGCATGCCGATCATCAACGCCGACCGGGCCAAGACGGTCTTCGCGATCAAGCGAAGCAAGAACCCGGGCTTCGCCGGGATCGACAACGAGCTGTACTTCAAAGACCAGACGTTCATGCTCTTCGGCGACGCGAAGGCGGTGGTCTCCGACTTAGTCAAACAGATCGGCAGCAACGGACAGCCGCATTGAGTTAACGCGACCTTGCCGCGAGCTGACGAAAAGTCTTTATGCTTGAGAGGGCCGACGGAAGTCGCGAGCATCGCCGAAACCCTGCGTAAGGCAAACGTCACGCAATCGGGCTAACAGCACGCCTCTTAGCGAAGCCGTCCTCTCCGATTTAGCAAATCAACGGCGCCAACGGCCAATCCAGCAAACGTCGGACTTGGGCACCGAAGTCGACGCCAGTTGATCGCGATCGCCGCCAAGGACCTGTTTCGGCGCTCCTCCACTAGAGCGTGACGCCACCCGGACGAACCTCCGACCCACACTGCGTGTCACGCCGAATGCAGATCATGGCATGAATATTCATCAATTCGCAGACTCGGGGAATCTCCTCGGCGTTCGTGAGGAACTGGATCGCGGAGTGCCCGTCGATTCCCGGGACGGACGAGACCGCACGGCCTTGGCGTACGCGGCACGCAGCTCGCGCGCCAATGAGGAGATGCTGAGCCTCCTGATCTCCGCCGGCGCCGACGTCAATGCTCCAGTCGAAAACTGGGAGCGGTTCGCGTTGGACGAGGCAGCGTGCTCCGGGAGTTTCGCCAAAGTCAACTGCCTTTTGAATGCCGGCGCCGACGTCAATCGCCTCGCGCGCAGCGACTACACCGCGCTGATTCATACTGTGTATGCACTCCAGCAAGATGCGACGCTCGTGCCGATGGTTGATTTGCTGGTGAAGCGCGGCGCTGTGATCGACTGTCAAAGCGACTATGGCGAGTCGCCGCTGAGTGTCGCGTCGCGGTCAACTCGATTCGATCTTGTGAAATACCTCCTGTCCGCCGGCGCGGATCCGTCGCCTCTCGGCTGGACACCTCTCATGCAGGCGACCGCTCTCGGAAGCTGCGACGATGTCGCTTGGGCGTTGAGCGATCCCAAGCACATTGACGAAGCCGACCGGTGCTCTCGAACGGCTCTGCATTTGGCGGTGCTCATCGGCGACGTTGAGAAAGCTGCCCTGCTTCACGACCAAGGGGCGAGCCTCAACCAAGGGGATCGATCAGGAGAGACGGCTCTCATGATGGCTGCGAACAACGGCCGTAGAGAGATGACCCAATGGTTGATCGAACGCGGAGCCGACATCGAAGCGCTCGAAGAGGTGGGCAATACCGCATTGATCTTCGCCTCGCGGTCCGGACAGACAGAGTGCGTTCAGCTGCTCTTGCAGGCAGGGGCCGACCGCACGCGCCGGAACTCATATGGCGATACAGCAAAATCCTTGGCCGCCAGCGAACCGATCATTCGGCTGTTGACGAAAGCCGGCGAAGACCTTTCCGACATCACCACGGAGATGAAGCGGAAACTAATCGGATTACCCCCGACTGGCTCTATTGTTGCGAGTGAAGCCGAATATCGAGCTGGGCGTCGCCGTCGGTTCGGCCGAATGAGCCCGGAGGTGATGAGCGTGCCATTTTGGGAGGCGATGATCCGGGCCGGAGTTGGTGCGTACGCGGCAAGGAGGCAATTCGGCGACGAAAAGCACTTGCATGAGCCGGTGTGGTGCTTCAACCGATACGGCACGTCGTTCACGGAACTTCCGGACGGCCGGTTTGTCGAGATCGGTGGAGAGCATGAGGATTGGTACGACGCCGATTTCTGCATTTACAACGACGTCGTGATCCACGATGGCGCGGGAGGAATCCAAATCCTGGGCTATCCTCAAGACGTTCTTCCGCCCACCGATTTTCACACCGCCACACTGGTTGACAAAGCCATCTACATCATTGGCGGGCTGGGATACCAAGGCTCACGGAAGTTCGGAACCACGCCGATCTTTCAACTGGATTGCCGGACCTGGAAGATCAAAGCGGTTGAGTCTCGCGGGGATAATCCAGGCTGGATTCATAAACACATGGCTTGGTTCGATGGTTCCCAAGGGATTGTGATCTCTGAGGGTACCATCTCTCAGAAAGTTGACGGCGAAGAGCAGCTCACCGAGAACAAGGAGCGATTCGTCCTTCAACTAGCCGAGATGAGTTGGAGCCGTCGCTGAAAGTCTCGATCGGAATTCACGCTGAAGGCCGAGAGCTTGTTGACCTCGTGCAGTTTCGCGCGCGGGTGTGCTCGCGAGATCGAAGCGGAACCTACTCCGATCACTCGCGAAAAATGGCCGGTTATTTTTTCGCGGTGGCCGCCAGTCCGTTTTCCGGTTTGCTGGCAACGTCCATCGCCGCTTCGGCAATGACCTCGGCCGCGACGAAGCCCGCTTTTTGCTCCTCTTTGATGGCCGGAGTGCTGAGTCGCAACAACGCCATCGATCGGGCGAGCACCTCGTATTGCGTGCCGGCCTTGGTCTCGGACAAATGTCCCGGAAATTGCGCCGTGTCCATCAAGGGCTGCCAGAAAGCGTCGGCAACCGGCTCAGGAAGCATGAACGGGACATTTTCATAGTGGGCGTTGAGGAGCAACAACACCGTATCGCCCTCGATCGGCTCTCCGTGCTCGTTGACTTCACCGATCAGCTTGCCATCCAAGCGCAGGCCAATGCATTTGATGAATCCGGCATTCCAGACTTCGTCGGAGACGTGCTTGCCGTCGGTGCCGATCCAGCTGACGTCATGCGCCACCTCTTCGCCACCACGAATCGAGCGGCCCTGGAAGAACTTTTGGCGGCGAAACACCGGCTCGGTCTTTCTGAGCGCGACGATTCCACGGACAAAGTCGAGCATTTGCTGCTGCTCCGGGGTCAAATCCCATTTGAGCCAGCTGATCTCGTTGTCCTGGCAATAACAGTTGTTGTTGCCGTTTTGGGTTTTCCCCAGTTCGTCCCCTGCCAAAAGCATGGGAACGCCTTGGCTGAGAAACAGCGTCGCCAACATGTTTCGTTTTTGACGCTCGCGCAGCGCGTTGATCGCAGCGTCCTGCGTGGTGCCTTCGGCGCCGCAATTCCAACTCTGATTGTCGTTCGCGCCGTCTCGATTGTCTTCGCCGTTCGCCTCATTGTGTTTGCTGTTGTAGCTCACCAGGTCGTGAAGGTTGAAGCCGTCGTGGCAGGTGATGAAATTGATGCTCGAGTAAGGCCGTCGGCTGCTCCACTCGTACAAGTCGGCCGAGCCGCAGATCCGCGTGGCGAATTCGGACAGCGTGCCGCCGTCGCCCTTCCAAAAGCGGCGCACGTTGTCGCGATAGCGGCCGTTCCATTCCGACCACTGCGATGGGAAATTGCCGACTTGATAACCGCCCGAGCCCAAGTCCCAGGGCTCAGCAATCAGTTTCACCTGCGACAACACCGGGTCTTGATGCAGGATGTCGAAAAAGGCACCCAACTTGTCGACCTCGAACAATTCGCGTGCGAGGGCACTCGCAAGATCAAAGCGAAACCCGTCAACGTGCATCTCCGTAACCCAATATCTGAGGCTATCCATGATGAGCTGCAGTACGCGCGGCGAGCGCATGTTGAAACCATTACCGCAACCCGTGAAATCCATGTAGTAGCGCGGATTTTCCGGAGAGAGCCGATAGTACGAAGCGTTATCGACTCCGCGCAGCGACAGCGTCGGGCCCATCTGGTTCCCCTCCGCCGTATGGTTGTAGACCACGTCGAGCAGGACCTCGATCCCGGCGGAATGCAGTCCGCGGACCATCGTTTTGAATTCTTTCACCGTCTCTTCGGCTGTTTTCGCGGCCGAGTAGTGCTGATCGGGCGCGAAGAAGGCCAGCGTGTTGTATCCCCAATAGTTGCAAAGTTTCTGATCGATCAAGTGCCGATCATCGCTGCGTTGGTAAACGGGCAGTAACTCGACCGCCGTGATGCCGAGGCTTCTGAGGTGATCCAACGCCGCCGGCGAAGTGAGTCCTGCGTAAGTACCCCGAAGCTCCTCGGGAACGCCCGGATGCAGCTTCGTGAAACCTTTGACGTGCATCTCGTAAATGATCGTCTCATGCCAGGGATGCTTCGGGGGACGGTCGTCGCCCCAGGTAAAAGCCGCATCGACCACCACGGCGAGCGCCGCGGAATGCGCGTTGTCTCGATCGTCGAACGATAAATCGGCCTGAGGATCGCCGATCTTGTAGCCCCACATCTCGTCGCACCAGCGCACGTCGCGACCGATACCTTTTGCGTAGGGATCGAGCACGATCTTGTTGGCGTTGAAACGATGTCCCTTCGCGGGTTCGTAGGGACCGGCGACTCGATAGCCGTAAAGCTGCCCCGGTCGCACGTCGGGCAGATAACAGTGCCAGACTAGATCGCGCCGCTCGACCAGGGGGATTTTCTCAGATTCTTTGGGATCGTCGGGCGAATCAAAGAGACAGAGTTCGACGCTCGTCCCATGTTCCGAGTACAACGCAAAATTCACCCCGTTCCCGTCCCAGGTCGCACCGAGCGGATAGGGTTGTCCGGGCCACACACGCATGGAAGTCCTCTCAGAGGATGAAACGGGGGGAGCCGGGCTGGCTCGAGCGGCCCGCGCGGCCCAGCGAGCCGAGACCTGCTTCGCTCGGCGAGCCGACGTACGCAATCTTTATATTCCTTCGGACTCGCCCGTAGCAAACGGCATTCCGCGCCCTTCGATGACGCGCGAGAATTCATTGTGCCCGTTCTTGAACCGTTGGCATCCGCAGTTCGGCAATGAACTCGACCAAAAACTCCGCCGAGTTGCTTGGCACGAATCGTGCATTTTCCACGCGGAAGGAATTGAATTGAGACGACGGCGCTCGAACGTCTCACCTGTTACTCACCACGAAGTCGGAAGGTGGCCTCATTTGAGTCGCTCGCAGATTTCCACCCCACGCACGGCAGCCGGGGTGGCCCGGCGTGTTCAACATGAAGACCGAACGCTCCCCATTGGTGCAGAGACCATCCCGGAAAAGGGAGTGAGTTTTCGCGTTTGGGCCCCCAAGTGCCGTTTGGTCGAACTTGCCCTTTGGCCCGATCTGTCGGCGGACGCAGATTGGCAAGCGTCCAAACCTGCGCACTGCGTGCCGTTAGAGCCGGAAGAGAACGCGGACCGAGGCGGTTCGACACACGGACCAGCGGCCGGTGCGGGAGGCTATTTTTCCGCGATCGTTTCCGACGCGTCGGCCGGCATGCTTTACGGATTTCGTTTGGACGGCGGACGACGATTCTTGCCGGACCCCGCCTCGCGTTTTCAGCCGCGCGGCCCGATCGGCCCCTCGCAGATCATCGACCCCTGCGAGTTCGCCTGGTCCGACGCGCATTGGAAGGGACTCACGATCGAAGGCCAAGTTCTCTATGAGATGCATGTCGGAACGCTCACACCCGAAGGCACCTGGAGAGCGGCTCAAGAGCGTTTGGCCGACTTGGTCGAACTGGGAATCACGGTCGTCGAGCTGATGCCGGTGGCGGAATTCCCCGGCAATTTCGGTTGGAGCTACGACGGCGCCTGCCTTTTTGCCCCGACGCGACATTATGGACACCCGGATGATTTTCGGCGGTTCGTCGACGCGGCCCACACCCTCGGGCTGGGCGTCATTTTGGACGTCGTCTACAACCATTTCGGCACCGTCGAGTGCACCGTGAACGAATTCTCGGACGACTACAACTCCCGTCGTTACGAGAACGAATGGGGAGCGCCCGTCAATTTCGATGGCGAACACGCCGGCCCGGTCCGCGAGTTCTTTCTGGCAAACACACAATCGTGGATCGCCGAGTTTCACCTCGATGGATATCGCTTCGACGCCACGCAGTCGATCTTCGACGCCTCCCACGTGCACATTCTGACCGAGATGCAGCAGGAGGCGCGGCGTGCGGCCGGCGAGCGCTCGGTGATTTTGCTCGCGGAAAACGAGCCGCAGGACGTCCGCCTGTTGCGGCCCGTCGAACAGGGGGGCCACGGTCTCGACGCAGCCTGCAACGATGACTTCCATCACGCGGCCCGCGTGCGTTTGACCGGTTCGACGGAAGCCTATTACGAAGACTACGCCGGCAGCCTGGACGAGCTACGGTCGGCGATTCTCGGCGGCTACTTGTTTCAAGGACAGATGTCGCTGCACCAAAACAAACGCCGCGGCACTCCGGCCCGAGGGCTGCCTGCGACCTCGTTTGTTCATTTTCTCCAGAATCACGACCAGATCGCCAACACAGGGCCCGGTCGGCGGATTCACGAACTGACGAGTCCCGGACGGCTCCGCGCGATGACCGCACTCTGGTTGCTGTCGCCCCAGACTCCCATGATCTTTCAAGGGCAGGAATTCTGTGCGTCCACGCCATTTCTGTATTTCGCGGACTTCTCGGGCGAGCACGCCCAAGCCGTCGCGACGGGCCGAGCGAAGTTCCTGTCGCAGTTTGCCTCGCTCGACACCGACGAGGCCCGTCGGGCCCTCATCGATCCGGCCGATATCTCGACCTTTGAACGCAGCCAATTGGATTGGACCGAGCGCAAGCGGCATCACGAAGGTTACGATCTGCACCGCGACTTGTTGAAGCTGCGACGGGACGATCCGATCTTTGCGCGGCAGCGCGGCGATCTGATGGAGGCGGCTGCGATCGGAGTCGATTGTCTTGCGGTCCGCTTCTTCGATGAACTCGACGCCGCCAACTCCGATCGGCTGTTGATCGTCAATTTTGGCAGGCAGTTCTGTTACTGGCCCTGTCCCCAGCCCCTGCTGGCTCCGCCGGCGGGCCAATCCTGGCAACTCATGTGGAGCAGCGAGAGCATCTGCTACGGGGGACGCGGCACGCCGCCTGTCGAAACCGAGCTAGGGTGGCAAATCCCGGCGGAGGCGGCCGTCGTGTTGAGAGCCGTCGCCCATCACACGCCGACCGGTCAGGCGGAATAAAAACCGGCTCAGCCGGAGCTTCCCTCCGCAAATACGGAAATTTGAAATGGCCCAAGCAATCGAACAATCGACCCAACCGTTGCCCGCCGAACCGTCGCCTTCCAGCCTCTCGCTTAGCCCGGCGCCGCGACCGCGGCCGTTGGGTGACGAGTGGTTGGTCACCAATGGGTTGGGCGGATATGCCTCGGGCACGATCTCGGGAGCTTGCACGCGGCGTTATCACGGCCTGTTGATTGCCGCCCTGCCGACTCCGCTCGGGCGGTTCATGATGCTCAATCATCTACTAGTCGAGATCGTGACGCCCGACGGACAGGTGGGTCAGTTGGATCGCGAAGAACTGCCCGAAGAGTCTGACGCGGACCAAGCCTGGCTCGGCGAGTTTCACCTCGAAGCCGGCTTGCCGGTCTGGCGCTATCAGGTCGGCGCGTATCGACTCGAGAAGCGGGTTCTGCTGCCCCACCTGCAAAACACCGTGTTTGTCTCGTACCGCCTGTTGGAGGGACCTGGGAAGGCGCGGTTGCGGATGCGTCCGTCGCTGCATTTCCGCGGGCACGACGAATCGGTCGACACGGACATGAATGGGCCCTACGTCGTGAGCGCGGTCGACAGCCGCTTCGAGATCAGCTCGAAGTCGGCTCCGCCTCTGCGGCTGCGGATCGTCGCACCAGAGGCCGGGCTGCTGTTGGACGGAGGCCACGTTCGGAATCTGACGTATCGGATCGAGAAGGCGCGCGGCTACGCCTACCAAGGCAGCCTGTGGAGTCCGGGATTTTTTCACGCCGTGCTGAGTGCCGGAGACCAAGCCTGTCTCATCGCTTCGACGGAATCGTGGGACGCGCTACTCTCCGCCGAACCCGAGCAAGCTCGCACGGCTGAACTCGAACGACGTGCCCGGCTGCTCATTCAAGCTCGGCCGGAAGCTCGCAACGGCACGGCCAGCGAACTCGTTCTGGCCGCGGATCAATTCATTATCCGACCTGCCACACGCGTGGCCGACGCGGCCCAGGCCCACGCGGCCGGCGACGAAATTCGCAGCGTGATCGCCGGCTACCATTGGTTCACCGATTGGGGCCGCGACACGATGATCTGCCTGGAAGGGCTGACGCTGACGACCGGCCGCCAAACCGAGGCGGGCTACATCCTGCGGACCTTCGCCCGTTACGTGCGCGACGGGCTCGTGCCCAACATGTTCCCCGAGGGTGAGAAGGAAGGCCTCTATCACACGGCCGACGCCACCTTGTGGTACTTCCACGCGGTGCAACGTTACCTCGAGGCGAGCGGCGACGAACATACGCTACGGCTGTTGTTGCCGATGTTCCAGGACATCGTCGAACATCACGTCGCCGGAACGCGCTTCGGCATTCACGTCGATCCGGCCGACGGCCTGTTGACGCAGGGCTGTCCTGATTTGCAGCTGACCTGGATGGATGCCAAGGTGGGCGATTGGGTCGTCACGCCGCGTCGAGGTAAAGCGGTCGAGATCAACGCGCTGTGGTACAACGCGCTGCGGATTTTGGAGAACTGGTGCCGGCAAAGCGGCGATCTCGAGGCGGCCCAGAAGACGGCAACGCGGGCAGAAGGAACTCTACGCTCTTTCAACGCTCGATTTTGGAATGAGCAGCGCGGCTGCTTGTATGACGTGGTCGATGGCGAAGCGGGCGATGACCCCGCACTGCGGCCCAACCAACTCTTTGCGATTTCACTCGATTATCCCGTGCTCGACACAGCGCGGTGGCGCCCCGTGTTGGAAAAGGTCCACGAAAGCCTGCTGACGCCCGTGGGCCTGCGCAGCCTGTCGCCCGACGATCCCAACTATAAGTCCTACTACGACGGCGATCTGCGGGCCCGCGATGCCGCCTATCATCAGGGGACTGTTTGGCCCTGGCTGATCGGCCCCTTCGTCGACGCCTGGCTGCGCGTGCACCCGGGCGATCTGAAAACGGCCCGCGGATTCCTCGCGGCATTCGAGCCTCATCTCCACACGGCGTGCATCGGCTCGATCAGCGAAGTCTTTGACGCTCGGGCTCCGTACATCGCTCGGGGCTGCGTGGCTCAGGGCTGGAGCATTGCCGAGGTACTTCGCGTCTGGGTGAAGACCGAATCCAAACAAAACTGACCCGCGGCAGTAGGTACGCCCCGCAACTCAGGCGCGCCGCTTGCATCACAGTCAGGCGGTCATGAATTGTTCTGCGCCCGTGAGGATTGCGCGGGCACAACGAAAGGCATTCTCACCGTGACACACAAACTCGACATCAAAGAGCCGTTGACCGACCCGCTCTGCCGCCTGGAAACCGCGCTCGGAACGCCACCGGTTCCTGGCGAATTGCGGACCTGGGCGACGACACTTCGTAAAACCTTCGACGAAACCACGCGGGACATTCTGCAACAGATCGACACGGTCCATCCGGCCCAATTTCAAGAGATCGAAGACACGAACTCGGAGCTGCTGGCCCGGGTGGAGGGTCTTCGCGAGGAAGACCGAAAAAACCGCGATACCTGTCGGTCGCTTGCCGTTCAGTTTGCTGAACTCGAGGCCAGCGCGGTTCGAGCGGGGGCCGACGAGAAGCAGGTGATCGAACAGCAGCAGAAGCTCCTGGAAGAGGGCCTGCGGTTCGTGATGAATGTCCGCCGACAAGAGACGGCAATTCGCACGTGGACCGAAGAGGCGTTCGATCGGGACAGCGGCATGGGCGATTGATCGCAAAGAGCCGCGCACGCAGTAAGCGGTGTTTTCGCTTTCGAACGCCGAGAGAAGCTCTCGATCGATCTCATCGCGACAAATGCTAACACCGCTTACTGCGTGCGCGGCTCATTCGAAACAAAAAAGCCCCCATCGCTTTTCAGCGACGAGGGCTTTTTGAACGCGCCGGCGGATCGGTGGACGGCCGAAGTTAATCGTATCCGTCCGCTGCCGCCCAGCGCGGTTTTACGGAAGGTCGCGTCGCGCCATTCCCCCAGCCGCCAGGCTGATGACGAACAGCACCAGGAACACGACGAACAAAATCTTGGCGATTCCGGCCGCCGCAACATATACGCCCGTGAAGCCGAGTAATCCGGCGACGAGGGCAATAATCAAAAAGGTCAAAGCAAGTGACAACATTGGAAATCTCCCTCTCAAGGAATTTTCTCGGCTCACCACTGGCCTGCCCGACCACGGGGTGTTGCGGCTTACGACGGGTGAGCGTCGGTGTGCGATGTTTTTCGACTCCGGCTCGTAGAGATGCACATGGCGTGCCAGTTCGGAGCCGCGGCTTTTTCGAGGCGAATTTCGCGAGATTTTCCGAGATCGGGATCGCTGTTGAGCGATTTCAAATCGGGATGGGAGCCACGGAATCGATCGGCTCCGGAGCCCGGATTGGTCGATCGACTGGAGCCGGGCGCCCGATCAGGGCATTGAAAGCGGTGGCGTCGAGCGTCTCGCGCTTGAGTAACTCACCGGCGACTAGATCGAGCTGATCGCGATGCTCTTTGAGGATAGCTCGCGCCGATTCGTGAGCGTCGTCGAGCAGCTTTTTCACTTCGGCGTCGATCAATCGGGACGTCTCATCGCTGCAGTCACGCTGCTGCGCGGCCCCCGGAGCCATGGGCAGATAACTGTCCTGCCGTCCGGCCAGATGGAGCAGTCCCAGCCGTTCGCTCATGCCGTACATGCAGACCATCTGCCGCGCGAGAGCCGTGGCCCGCTCGAGGTCGTTTTCGGCCCCGGTGCTGACTTCGTCGAAGGCCTCTTCCTCGGCTGCACGTCCGCCGAGCATCCCCTTGATGCGATCGAACAGTTCGGCCCGCGTCATCAAGAACTGTTCTTCGATCGGGAGTTGTAGCGTGTAGCCCAGCGCCGCCCGACCTCGCGGCACGACGCTGATCTTGTGGACAGGATCGGCATGCTCGCTGTAGGCGGCCACGAGCGCGTGGCCCACTTCGTGAAAGGCGACGCGCCGCTTTTGTTCGGGATCGAGGCGCCGGCTCTTACGCTCGGGGCCGGCGACGACTTTTTCGACCGCGTCTTCGAGGTCCTTTTGATTAATCGACGACCCGTCCCGTCGCGCGGCCAGCAGGGCCGCCTCGTTGAGCGCGTTCGCCAGGTCGGCGCCAGAGAACCCGGCCGTCGATTGCGCGATGCGGTACAGATTGACGTCGGAAGCCAGGCGTTTGTCGCGCGAGTGGACCTTGAGGATCGCCTCGCGACCGTCGATGTCGGGCGAGTCAACGACGACTTGCCGGTCGAAACGGCCCGGACGCAGCAGGGCTCGGTCGAGCACCTCCGGGCGATTGGTCGCCCCCAGAATCAATACGCCCACGTTCGCCTCGAAGCCGTCCATCTCGGCCAGCAACTGATTGAGAGTCTGCTCGCGCTCGTCGTTTACGAAACCAACATGTACGCTGCGCTGGGCGCCGATCGCGTCGATTTCGTCGATGAAAATAATGCAGGGTGCGTGCTTCTTCGCCTGCTCGAACAGATCTCGGACCCGCGCGGCCCCCACCCCGACGAACATCTCGACAAAGTCGCTGCCGCTTAAGGAAAAGAACGGCACGTGAGCTTCGCCCGCGACCGCCCGGGAGAGCAGCGTTTTACCGGTGCCCGGCGGACCGACGAGCAAAATACCTTTGGGGATTTTCGCGCCGAGCGCTTCGTAGCGCGCGGGATTCTTGAGGAAGTCGACCACTTCCTGCAGTTCATACTTGGCCTCGTCGCACCCGGCGACGTCGTTGAAGGTCACGCCCGTGTCCTTGTCGGCAATCAGCTTCGCTTTACTCTTGCCGATACTCATCACAGTCTGACCCATCGATCCCATTCGCCGCGAGAGGAAGTACCAGACTCCTGCGAAAAACAGCAGTGGCAGAATCCAGGCGAACAAAAAGGTGGCCAGTAAGCTGGGACGCGTGCCGGCAAACTTGACGTGATGGGCGACCATCTCGTCGACCAGTTTTTGGTCGTCGACTCGGAGCGTGCGAAACAGAAACGGAGTCTCCGCTTCGGCCTCAGCAGTCTCAGCCGACGCGGGACTCGTCTTTTCGGCAGGTGAGCTTGGCTCTTTCGACACGACCTGCGCAGGCGGCTGCTGAGTCGACTTCTGAGCGGGGGACGGCTTCTTGCCGGCGACCGATTTATCGGCCGAGGCTTCCTTTTCTGAGGGCGTCTTGTCGGAAGCCTTCGTCTCTGCCGCTTTATTTTCGGGAGACATGGCGGCGGGGCCTTGCGGCTTGGGCACGATCTTTCCGTCGATCTCGTCCTGTTTGACTTCCGCCTCCGTCACTTCGTCTTGAGCCAGATACTGTTTGAACTCACTGTACGGGATCGTTTTGACCCGCATGCTCGTCCACACTTCTTGCCAAAACCAAAGCATGCAGAGAGCCAGCGGGACATACCAGATGAAGGTCCGCCATTGCGGCGGCAGGTTCATGCCCGGCGGTTTGCCCTTCGGATCCTTTTGGGGAACTTTGGGCGGCGTCAGTTCTGGCTGATCCATCGAGGAATCCACCTTAAGCGAGCAACACGGCAAGGATGCCGGTCAAGAAGACGCCGTCAAACGTTCCCGCTCCGCCAATCGAGAGCATGGGCGCCTGCAATTGGTCAACAATCCCTAGGTTGAGCAGATCGGCCCCGATCAGCGTCCCCAAGCTGCCGGCAATGTACGCGAGAGCGGGGGCTGCCTTCCTCGAAAGCAGGAGCGCGACGCCTGCGGCGAGCAGCGGAGGGACAATCGGCGTGAGCGCGATGCCGACCCCGGGCACCGGGTGCGCGAGCTGATGCACGACGATCGTCACCACGGCGACCGCGATCAAACTTTGCAGCAACAGGCCGTTCTTCAGCATCAAGTAAATGGAAAGTGCGGCCGGAATCAGCGCACCCCCGACGTTGACGGCAATCACTGTCCGCGACGCCTCGCGCATGTTGGGCACCACGTATTGAATGCCGTAATCGCTGACCGTGTCCTTCTCGGAAAGATGTTGTGCGGGGACTTCGGCGATCGGAATATTCACGTAGCTGCCCAACAGCGACAGGATCAAAAACAAGAAAATCCAGCGCGGCTGAATCCCGATTTTCGCGTAGGCGTATTCGATGATCCCCAGCTGCACCAGCGCCAAAATCACGCCAAAGACGAAGAACAACAACATGACGAACGGAGCCGTAACCGGGAAATAGTGCATCGGCGAGGCATGCATAAAAATCTCCGGAACGGCGAAACGAGCAGACCGACCGACAGGTCGCTCAACCGAGCGATTGGCAGGACGTTATCACTCGAAGCTCTCTTCAAACAGTAGCCAACGCCCCGTACCCCGGAAAGTGCTTGCTCGCCTTTTGGTCGCCCCGAAGCCAGGGTGGTCTGCTCGCGGTCAGTCTTGCCGCTTGGGGCGAGGCAATTTGACAGATCCGCTAAACTCAGCCTTAATCTTTTTCGATTGATCCCGGGATCGAGCTGCCGACTCAAGCCGGTGCTCGGCAAATTGGCGCTCCCTCAAATCACATGGACGATCCTACTTCTCACTCGGCTTTGCCGGCCCATAACGCGCCCGGGTCGGACGACACGCCGGGTGACGAGATCGCTCGTCAGACGGCGATCCCCCCCGCGCGAGTTGCGGCCGGCGCCTCCAGTGGCCATTCGCGGTCGCTCGACGACGTCCACAACACGGTCTCGGTCAGCTATCCGGGGTTCACCAAGCGGCTGTTCGCTTTCCTGGGGCCGGCCTATTTGATCAGCGTCGGTTACATGGACCCGGGCAACTGGGCGACCGACATCGAGGGAGGAGCGCGCTTCGGTTACGAGCTGGTCTGGATCCTGTTGATGTCCAACGCGATGGCCGTGCTGCTGCAAACGCTGTCGGCCCGGTTGGGAATTGTGTCGGGCCGCGACCTCGCGCAAGCCTGTGGCGAATCTTACTCGCGGCCCCTGGCCGCGACACTTTGGATTCTGTGCGAGATTGCCGTCGCTGCCTGCGATCTGGCCGAAGTCATCGGCACCGTGATCGGGCTCAACCTGTTGTTCGGGATCGCGCCGCTGGTCGGCCTGATCATCACGGCGTTCGACACGTTTGTGTTTCTCGCCATTCAGCGGTTGGGCATCCGCAAGACCGAAGCATTCATCGTGATGCTCGTCGGAACGATCGGCGTGTGCTTTCTGGTTGAACTGGCTTTGTCCCAGCCGGAATGGAAGGCCGTCTTTGGCGGGTTCCTCCCGTACTTGAAATCGTCTCCGCCCTTTCTCTTCAGCAGCCCCAAGGCCCTCTACGTGGCGATCGGCATCCTGGGCGCGACGGTGATGCCGCATAATCTGTATCTGCACTCGGCTCTGGTGCAGACGCGGCGGATCGCTCCGACACGCGAGGGATTCCTCCAGGCCTGCCGCTACAATCTGATCGATTCGGTGGTCGCCCTCAATCTGGCCTTCTTGGTGAACGCGGCCATCCTGATCACGGCAGCGGCGGCGTTCTATAAGCATCCAGAGTTGTGGGCGGCGGCCGGCGAAATTCAGCTCCAAGACGCGCATGAGCTGCTGCATCGCGTGTTGGGGACGCGGCTCGCGCCGATCGCCTTCGCCGTGGGACTGCTGGCTGCCGGGCAAAGCTCGACAATGACCGGGACGCTCGCCGGCCAGGTGGTGATGGAGGGATTCGTCAACCTGCGGATGCGCCCCTGGACGCGGCGACTCGTCACGCGATTGTTGGCGATCGTGCCGGCCGTGATCACCGTGGTCGTGCTCGGCGCCAATCAGATGACCAATCTGCTCGTGCTGAGCCAGGTCGTGCTGAGCCTGCAGCTTCCGTTCGCCATCGTGCCCCTGTTGCACTTCACCGGCGATCGCGCGCGGATGGGAGAATTCGCCAATCCGCGCTGGGTGAAAGTCTTGGGCTGGCTCGCGACTGCGATCATCATCGGACTCAACGCCCAGCTTCTGGCGAGCACGATCGGCGCCTGGATCACCTCGGCGGGCCCGCGCGGCATTTGGATCGAGATCGCCGTCGTGCCGCTGACCATCGTCCTTGGCCTGCTCTTATTCTGGTTGATCGTCCGACCCTGGGTGATTGGTTATCGCCTCGCTCAAACAGCCGAGTCGGCTGGCCGCACCACCGCTCGCGACGTTGTGGCCCGTATTTCCGAGCCGACTTATCGTCGCATCGGCGTCGCTTTGGACCACAGCCCCACTGACAACATCGCGCTGGAACACGCGGCCGCATTGGCGCGAATTCATCAATCCGAGCTGATCTTGATTCACGTTGTCGAGGGAGTCGGCGGCCAGCTTCACGGCAGCGACTCGCGCGATCAAGAACGCCAGGGTGATCAGGCTTATCTCGAACAGTTGGCCCGC
>Ga0210393_10000477_pt1 | contig 36035 bp, 32 predicted proteins | sample IncBWC27OmetaG_FD_160068 | JGI IMG/M metagenome (GOLD analysis project Ga0210393, IMG submission 160068) | Forest soil microbial communities from Barre Woods Harvard Forest LTER site, Petersham, Massachusetts, United States - Inc-BW-C-27-O ...
GTTGCGGAGCGCGCGCGGCAGTTGGGTGAGGCGTCGCGGGTGATGACGGAGCTGGCGACGCGGCGAATCGTGCAGACGCCGTGGAATTCTACTCCGGTGACGCAGGACCGCATCGTGACATGGACGCGGCAGACGTTCTCGGACTTTCGCGCGATCAGGACTGCCTTCGGCGGATCGGTCAACGATGTCGTACTGGCTATGTTGACGGAGGGGGCGGCGCGCTATTTAGCGCATCATGGGTACGCCGTTGAGGGACAGCAACTGTGTATCGGATGTCCGGTCAACGTGCGGCATCGCGACGAGAAGAGCTCGCTGGGGAATCGGGTGTCTATGATGTTCCCCACCGCGCCGGCGGCGCCGATGGATATCGTCGAGCGGCTGAAGTTGATTCATGAGGAGACCGAGCGAATCAAGGCTGCCGGGTCAGCGCAGGCTCTGGAAGCCATGATGGGGCTCGGCGACACGATTCCACCGAGTCTGATTGGGCCCGCCTCGCGCGTGGCGACAACGATGCTGGATGTCGGGGGACGGCTGGCGAAATGGACCGACTGGAAACCGCGGCCGGACGGCTTCGGCCTGCCGGCGTTCGGAATAAATTTTATCGCGACCAACGTGCCGGGCGTGCAGGTGCCGCAATATATTAACGGTCACGTATGTTTGGACATGGTACCGCTGGTGCCGCTCGGCGCGACGATGGGGTATGCAGTCGCAATACTCAGTTACTATAAGAGTTTATACTTCGGAATGATGGCGGATCCGCGCGTGATGCCCGACGTGGCGCTGATGAAGGCCTTCGTCGACGACGCTTTCGCGGAGCTGAAGCGTCGATGCGTAGAGAAATCGATGGAGGCGTCGAGCGAGGAGCCGGAGAGGAAGAGCGCTAGCGGGGCTTAGAGAGAAGAAGAAATTCACATTTAATGTGGAACCCGCGGTGGGTTCCACACCTCCTTCGGCAGGGGTGACCCCTGCACCCGGGGTTAAGAAAGAAAGAGAATCGCGAAATGTCGAGGACGACATTTCGCTCTACTTTTTCTAGAAGATGGGGTACCTCGGTTGGGGAGGGTTGTGGGGATGCGTGAGGGGTTAGCCTTTGTACGTGGCTATCCACCAGGTGTTGTTGAAGGAGTCTTTGATGCCGGCGGCGCGTTCCTGGTAGGGCTTGTCTTCGGGGGCGGCGACTGAGGTTGCGCCGGCGGCTAGGGCGCGCGCGTACGTCTCGTCGACGTCTTCGACGTAGACGTATATCGAAGCGGGCTTGCCGGTTGGATGGGGCGGGTCGGCTACTTCCATCACGATTATCGAGTCGCCGATTTTCGCCTCGACGTGAAAGCCCTTGCCGGCTTCGAGGCGCTCCAGTTCGACTGCCCCGAAGGCGCGTCTGACCAGTTCCAGCATATCGAGGCGCCCGTACAGGTAGGGGCGGACAGAGCCGACGCCGTGACGGATGTGCTTCGTGGCAGGATTCATGGCTATTCTCTCCGGCGAAAGTGTTGTATCCGTATCAACCCGCGCATCGTCCTACTAGTTACGGTCTCGCTACCGCGGGGCTTGGCTTTAGTCCGGCGCGGTTCATATTCTAATGGCCGGTTGCCAAGGCTCGCAGCTTGAATCTACAATTAGTGTCGGGAGATTAACGAATGGCCGATCCGCTTAGCTTCGATGCGTTGGCGAGCAGCGAACATGTGCTGTCCAGCGCGGAAAACTTCGTCCTCTACGTCCTGCTCGAGGCTGTAGCCCGCGGTGCGGGTGGTCCTGGAGGCGGCAGCCGGCTGCCGCTTAACCTCGGCGTCGTGATCGATCGATCGGGATCGATGTACGACGAGCGGCGGCTGGAATTCGTGGTCGAAGCGGTCAAATTCCTGGCCGACAACCTGACCGCCGACGACAAGATTTCAATCGTCGCATTCGCCGACAAGGCCAAGGTGCTGATTACGCCGGAAGCGGCGCGCGACAAGAGCGCTATTAAACGCGCGATCGACGATATCGATCTGCTGGAAATCGGCGGCGGTACGCAGATGGCGCTTGGGATGCGCGCGGCAATCGACGAGGTCAAGAAAAATCTGGCCGGCGATCGCCTGAATCGCGTGCTCGTGCTCACCGACGGACAGACCTACGAAGAGACGGCGTGTCTCGAGTTGGCCGAAAAGAATCGCGACCAGATTTCGTTCTCGACGATGGGCGTTGGAGTCGAGTTCAACGAAAAGCTGCTGCAGCGGATCGCGCAGGACTCGAACGGCAAATATCATTTTATCGGCGACCCGGCCGAGATTCCGCAGATTTTCGAAGACGAACTCGAGGGATTGCGCTCGGTGAGCGTGCGCAACGGGCGAATCGAGGTGACGCTGTCGCAAGGCGTGCAAGTGCGCGAGGCGTTTCGCGCGTCGCCGGAAATTTACGTGCTCGGCACGCCGCTGGTCGGCGAGGATCGCAAAATCGGCTACGAGATTGGCGACTTGCAGGCTGGCGTGCCCGGCTCCGTGCTGCTGACGCTGGTGCTGCCGCCGCGCAAGCCGGGGCAGGTCAGAATTCTGCAGAGCAATTTCCATTACGAAGTGCCGGGCGGCGCCGAAGGAACTGTCGCGTGCGACCTGACGGTCGATTACACGCTTGATCGCACGCTGACCAGCAAACGCAATGGGCGCGTGATGAACCTGGTCGACCAGGTCTCGATTGCCAAGCTGCAAACGAAGGCGGAAGAGGAGCTGAAGGCGGGCAACGTCGATCGCGCGACTCGGCTGCTCGGCAACGCGCTGCAAGGCACGCAGCGGATGGGCAACGTCAAGGCGACGCAGGCTCTGTCGGGTCTGATCGATCAGATCAAGAAGACGCAGACGCTGCAGACCAAGGCGGCCAAGACCACGCTGCTGCAGGCGCAGGCGGTGGTGCGCAAGACGCAGATGCTCGATCCCGAAGCGTTGAAGGATTTTCAGAAGCCGGGTGATTAAAGTTTCAAGAATTTGAAGATATTTGCAGTGACAACACTTCGAACTTACCTGCGAGGGCTTAGACCATGATCAAATGCGGCGAATGCGGCTACGAAAATATGGACGGACTTGACTACTGCGACGGATGCGGCGCGAAGCTCGCCGCCGCCGCTCCGGGCGCAGCACCGGCGGCCGAGGCGCCTCCTGCGGCAGCTCCTGAAGCGGCTCCGGCACCGGCAGCAGCTCCCGCTGAAACCGCGGCGCCCGCAGCCTCAGACGGAATGCCGGCTCCGAGCGCCGAGGCGCCCGCGGCTGAGATGCCCAAATCGGAAGCGCCGACCGGTGAGATTAAGCCTGAGGCGGCGCCCGAGAGCGCGCCCGCAGCAGCAGTGACGGCGGGAGCACCGTTCAAGGCGAAGCTGTCTGTCGTTCGCGGCGGCCGCAAGGGCCAGGAATTTCCGCTCGAAGACGGCAACAACCTGATTGGCAGATGGGATCCTGAGACGGGATCGTTTCCGGAAGTGGATCTCGACGCCGACGATCCCGAGGCGAAGATCTCGCGCAAGCATGCGTTGATTCGAATCGACGCCGGCAAGATCACTATCGAGGATATCGGCAGTCTCAACGGCACCTACGTGAATCGTCAGCCGCGGCTTTCGCCGGGGAGTCCCGCCGAGATCAAGTCGGGCGACGAAGTGATCATCGGGAAAACGTTCTTAAAGCTGGTGGTAGAACCGATATCTTGACCGCTATCCCTCCAGGCGCGCCCGGAAGTACGCGCGTGCGCGGAAGTTGAGGAGGGCCTTAGACAATCGCCATGAATGCGGGTGAGGAGCTCACCGAGGGCCATCTGCTCGACGGTCGATACCGTGTCAAAAAGGTAATCGGCGTGGGCGGGATGGGACGCGTGTACCTGTCCAACGACACGCGGTTGGCGAACCGGCCGGTGGCGGTCAAGGAGATGATCGTCGGCGACGGAATCCAGGAGCAGAAAGCCGTCGAGGATTTCACGCGCGAGGCCAACGTGCTGGCGCGCCTGTCGCATCCGGGGATACCGACGCTGATCGATCATTTCGCCGAGAACTCGCGGCAGTACCTGGTGATGGAGTTTGTCGCGGGCGGCGATTTGCAGGGCGTGCTCGACAAGCTGGGGCCCAAGGGCAAGATCGCCGAAGACAAAGTGCTGCGCTGGGCGCGGCAGATGCTCGAGGTGCTCGAGTTCCTGCATGCGCAGAAGCCGCCGATAATTTATCGCGACCTCAAGCCCGGCAATATCATGATCGACAAGGACGGCCGCGCGATGCTGATTGATTTCGGAATCGCGCGCTTCCTGCCGCCGGGCGGACGCGGCACGCAAATCGGTTCGGTCGGCTACGCGCCGCCCGAGCAATACATGGGCAAGGTCGAGCCGCGATCGGATTTATATTCGCTGGCCGCCACCATGCATCATCTGCTGACCGGGCGCGACCCGCAGCTCGAACCGCCATTCAGCTTTCCTCCGCTGCGCGCGCTGGCGCCTGAGGTGTCGGTCAAAACGGCCGACGCGATCATGCGGTCGCTCGAGCAGGACGTGACCAAGCGGCCCGCATCGGCAAAAGAATTCAAGCGCGCGCTACCGGAGCCGCCGCCGGATAATCGGTCGGGGCAATTGGGCAGCGCGGGACTGGCGGGTTCGGCGAGTCCGATGTCGACGCAAGCGACGGTGATGTTGAACAGCCAGCAGGAGCCGCCGTCGGCGCCATTGCGAACGATGACGCCGTGGAAGCAGGAGGTGCCATCGAAGCCGGCGGTGTCTTCTAAACCTGCATCATCATTTAAACCAGCGGCGTCATCAAAGCCTGCGGCGCCTGCGTCGTCGATGCCGACGATTGTGTTGAGCGAGCCGGTCGCGGCGGCGGACAGAATCAAAGCGGGCAGCGCGGCGGCCAAAATCGCGCCGCAGATCAAACGCGCGATCGAGCTGACCGGCAAGGCGCGCAGCATGATCGAGCGCGGGTTCAAAGCGGGGATGTCGTCGATCTCGTCGCCCAATGCGTCGTCGACGGCCAAGACGCAGGAATTGAAGCCGGCGGTGGCGGCCTCGTCGTACCGGTCGCACCTTGGCTTGACGGACGACTCTGAAAAGGCAGCCGCTGAAAAGGCAGACACGAAATCGCGGACAGGGTCGCGGGTGGTTTCATCGCGCACTTATAAGCCCCCGATTTCGAGCGGCGCGCGTTCCGACGCGAGCAGCAACAACAACCATCGCCCCGACGCGTCGGTCGCGCCGGCCAGGCTGGTCTCGCGCGGCGACGAGATCGAGTTCGGCATTTTCGGGATGCGCACAATTATCGGACGATCGCTCGACGGAACCGACAAGCTCGATATCGATCTGAAGAAGATCGCGCAGCACAGCGATCGGGTGTCGCGACGGCACGCGGAAATCGTGCTGCGCGGCTCGGACTACTATATCCGCGATCTCGGCAGCCTGAACGGCACCTGGATCGCGGGGCTCGGCAAGCTCGGGCGCGACCAACTCTACAAATTGAAGGATCGCGACCAGGTGGTGCTTGGTGGTGCTATATTGCAGTTTCGGAGAGGCTAGCGGCGCATGATCACGTGTCCCGAATGCGGCCAGGAGGCGCCCGACGACGCCAAGTTTTGCGATCGATGCGGCCAGGGGCTGTCGAAAGCGGCTTCCTCGGTGGCGAATTACACGCCGACGCGGCCGACGCCGCTGGTGGCGGGCGCGCAGTTGAAGGGCGGAATCGAGATCGTCGCGCTGACGAGTCAGACCTCGATTGAAAATCGCTACAGCGCGAAACGAGTGCGCGACGGCAAGACCGAATCGATCGCATTGCGCGAGCGGCTGGGGCCGAATCCGAGGGAAGATGCCGTCGAGGAAGCGCCGATAGTCGAGGCGCCCAAGCCGGCGCAGGCTACGCGCGTTGAAGATCCCAACGGGCCGAGCGCGAAGACGGCGGAGCTGAAACCGCCGACGGCGCAGACCAACGGGACCGCCTCGGCGGCGCCATCGCAGTCACGCGCGGCGAGTGCGCCGGCCGCCGCATCGAGCACACAGGCATCGGGCGGCGAGGGTATCCAGTCAGCGGTCGCGGCCGAGGTGAGTCCCGCGGCGATCGAGGAAGCTGCCGAAGAGGCGTCGCCGGATGAAGCGAGCGAGGCGGCCGAGGCCGCCGTCGTTGCGGAAACCGGGCAGGCTCCGAGCAGTGAAGACGGCTCTGATAAAGATGCGCCGCCAATGGCTGGTGAGGACTTGGGCGAAGTGTTCGGGCGGGTGCTCGCGCTGTCGCAAACGATCAGTCATCCGGCGTTTCAGCGCGCGACCGAAGGGTTTGCCGAGAACGGCCGCGTGTACCTGGTCTATGCCGACGAGGAACTTAAGCCGCTGCGGCGCGGTTTAGTTAAGGTGAGTGAGGCGGAGGCGATCGCGAACGCGATCCAAATCTGCCAGGCGATTTCGTTTGTGCATCGGCGGGCCCTGCGGCTCAACGATATCTGCCCGGAATCGATTGCGGTGGCGAAGGACGGCCGTCTCAAGCTGACCGGGCTCGATTACGTCAGCAACGACAACGAGCTGCAGAGCGAGCCGATTTTCAACGACGGCTACACGGCGCCCGAGATTTATCGCGGCAAGAAAGTGGACAAGCGCGCCGATATTTTTTCCGCCGGTGCGATTCTCTACACGTGGCTGACCGGTGCGCGGATTCCGAGCGAGAGCTGGCGCGAAGAGGCCGGACCGGTGCAGTTCTATCCGCCGCATGTGGTCGCGCCGCGGCTGGAAAAGGCGATTCGCCGTGCGATCGCGTTCAGTCCCGCCGACCGTTTTCATACGATTGACGAGTTCAAGGCCGAGCTGATTGCGCTCAGCGGAACTATCCGGCTGCGCGCGGCTGCGATGACCGACGTCGGCCGCGTGCGCGAGCATAATGAGGACTCGGTGCTGGCGGTCGAGTACGTGCGCGAGTCGCTAATCGAGCCGGCGCAGAGTCATCTGTTTGTCGTGGCGGACGGTATGGGCGGCGCGGAGGCGGGCGAAGTCGCTTCTGCAATTGCCGTCGAAACAATCCGGAGTTATGTTGAGGGTCAGCTCGAAACCGCACGTGGAGAGGTTAAAAACGTGTCGGAGTTGCTGACGGGCGCGCTCGAAGAAGCCAATTCGAAGATTATCGAGTATGTCGCGAGCCATCCGGAGTCGCGCGGGATGGGTTCGACCGGCGTGTGCGCGATCGTCACGCCCGCCGATGCTGCGGTGGCGTGGGTCGGAGACAGCCGCGGCTACCTGATGGAGGGCGCGGCGCTACGCCAGGTCACCAAGGATCATTCACTAGTAGCGCGACTGGTCGAAATCGGGCAGATAACCGCCGAGGAAGCGCTGACGCATGAGCACAAGAACGTGATCACGCGATCGCTCGGCGCGCGCCAGAGCGGTCCGGCCGGCGCCGAGGCGATCGCGTCAAAGCTCAAGCGCGGCGACAAGCTGCTGCTGTGCAGCGACGGGCTGACGGCGCACGTGATGGACAATCAGATCCGCGACATCCTGGGACGCAATGCCGATCCGTTCGATGCGGCGCGCGAGTTGATCGCCGCGGCCAACGCCGGCGGCGGTACCGATAACATTTCCGTGATTGTAGTGTATGCGAGCTAGCGCGAGTGAACGCGCAAGTGAATAGCAACTAAGGAATGGCAACCTCGCCCAAAGATTCAGCGCCGCAGCAGACCGGACCGCTCGAGGCCGGCACTCTCCTGCAGGCGCGTTACAAAGTCGAGCGGCTGCTCGGCGGCGGCGGGATGGGGATGGTGTATCTCGCGCACGATCAGCGCCTCGCGAATCGTCCATGCGCGATCAAAGAGATGGTCGATCATTTTATCGACCAGGCACAGCGGATTGAGGCCAACGAATATTTCGCGCGCGAAGCCGACACGCTCGCGCAACTGAAGCATCAGGCAATTCCCGCAATCACCGACCGCTTCGAGCTCGCCAATCGCCATTACCTGGTGATGGAGTACGTCGAGGGGCGCAACCTCGAAGAAGAGCTGGCGGCGCGCGGCGAGCCTCTGCCCGAGGGGCTGGTTATCGATATCGCGCGGCAGTTATGCGACGTGCTCGTGTACCTGCATGGGCTGGTGCCGCCGATAATCTACCGGGACATGAAGCCGTCCAACGTGATGCTCAATTCGAACGGACGCGTCGTGCTGGTAGATTTCGGAATCGCGCGGCTGTTCAAGGCGGCGCGCAAGGGCACGATGATCGGTACGCTGGGCTTCGCGCCGCCGGAGCAATACCAGGGATTGGTCGATCCGCGCAGCGACATTTATTCGCTCGGCGCGACGTTGCATTACGTGTTGACCGGTCGCGATCCGGAGAAATTTCCGCCGTTCAGCTTTCCGCCGGTGCGCGAGCTGCGGCCCGGTGTATCGAGCAACCTGGCCGGCGCGATCGACGCGGCGCTCGCCTATGAGATGGATGGGCGTCCGCCGCGCGTGCAGGACTTCCGCGACATGATGCTCTACGGGCGCGGGCTCGCGGAGGACGGCGGGCGGGTGAGCTCGACCAGCGGAACGGGCGGGCTGTCGCAGCTCGATCAATCATTCGAATACGACGAGCCGCCGATCGCATATACGAAGCCGCGCAGCCGGCTGCGGCGATCGATCGGTTTGGTGATTTTCCTGATGGTACTGGGGGGAGCCGCGTTCGGCGGCACGTACCTCTATTCAAGCCCGGAACTCCAGCTGCGGCTCGGGCTGAAGCCGCTGTTCGACGGCCTGCCGTGGAAGCATGAGCAGTTGCTGGCGAAGGCGCGCGAGAATCCGCTCGAGTTTTCACAGTTGACGCTGGCGCTTTCGACTCGCGAAGGTATCGCTCTGGGAGCGCCGCAAGCGCAATTCAAGGACACCGAACTGACCAACGCGCGCTACCTGAAGTGGACGGCGAGCTTCAAGAACCTGCTCGCGGGCTTGGAAGGGCGCGACGAAAAAGTCGAGGCGCGATTCTTCGATCCGAACGGGCTGCAGATCGCGAGCAGCGACGCCAATATTTTTGTCGGCCCCGCGCAGGCGACTGCCGACTTCAGCGGAGTGGCGCTGATGCCGACGATGACCGACGAACCGCCCGGCACCTACAAGGTGGCGCTCTACTCGGGCGACAACCTGTTGCAACAGGAAGGCTTCGTCGTCAACCAGGACACGAGCGCGAAGAATGCGGCGGCGGCGTCGGAAGCGGCGGCTGCGGCGGAGGCGAAAGAGGAGGAACGCAAGCGCGACGAGGAAGCGCGCAAGATCGCGATGATCGACGAGCGGCGCGCCAAGCCGTTGCAGCTTCGCAATATCAACTTTCTGAACACCACCAAGACGGGAACGGCGCTGTCGGGCGCGACCGACTCGTTCAACGTGTCGAAGGTGTTGTTCGTCGGCTGGCAGGTCAGCTTCCAAAACCGGCTGTACCAGCTCGAGCCGGGCCAGTACCGGGTCGATGCGGCGTATATCGGACCGGACGGGCGCACGCTCGGCAGCGTCGACGATTATCAGCCGGTATCGATGAGCATGAAGACGGTGACGTTCAGCGGACGCGTCGGCAACTCGCACGGCGGGGCGTTTCTGCCGGGAGTCTACACGGTCAACTTTTATTTGAACGGACAATATTTCAGCGCGAAGAAGTTCGAGGTCATCGCCGACGCCGGCGGGAATCCGTACGCGACGTATCCGGGCTCGAGCGGAGCGATCGGCAGCACGATGAGTGGCAGCAGCCCCGCGTCGTCATCGGGCGGTGGCATGCTGGGGCCGGTGATCGCCACCGGCACTATCAGCGGGCTCCGCAGCGGCGGCAATCCCGAGATGGATCTGCGGCTGCGTCCGCAGCCCAACGGATTTTTGCATGGCGAGCTGGTGATCCATCAGGCAGGCTTTGGGATGACGCCGATCGATGGCTACGTGCGCGGCGACCATCTGCAGTTCCAGGTCCCGTACGGCACCGAGACTTACTACTTTGAGGGCGAGCGGCGGAGCGATCAGATCAGCGGGACATTCGAATCGACGCCGTCGGGTGAGCGCGGCACTTGGGTCACGCAGGCGAATTGAAAAAACTAATTAAATTGAAACCCACGGTGGTTTCAAACTTCCTTCGGCAGGGGTGACCCCTGCACCCAGTTTTAAAGAAATTGCGATTGAAGCTGCGGCATGGGCGCGCGATGCTGATGAGTGACGACGTAAATCATGGCTAGTAACGTTTCCCAGGAAAAACTGCTGTTCTATGCTGCCGCCGGTGCGCTGGGCGGATTCGCCGCTTGGGGCGTCTCGGAGCCAATCCTCGGCATCCGCCAGGTTTACGCGCGCGACATTCTGTTCGGTGCGCTGATTGGCGCGCTGATCAGCGCGTTCCTCGCGTCGATCGAAACGCTGAGCGTCGGGCAGATACGGCAGGCGCTGCGCCGCTTCGTAATCGGCGGTATTATCGGCGCGGCGGGTGGCGCCTTGGGTTTGATCGTCGGCGAATTTGCGTTCGACCTGTTGGGCGGACTCAACGGCCGAATCCTCGGATGGAGCGTGCTCGGAATCGCGGTCGGACTCGGCGTCGGATCGGCGTCGGGATCGGCGGCGCGGCGTCGCAATGGCGCAATCGGAGGCGTGCTCGGCGGTGCGCTCGGTGGATTTTTCTACCAGAGCCTGACGACAACGTTTCCGCAGGCGTTCGGGCGCGCGATTGCGATCATCATCCTCGGCGCGCTGATCGGATTCTTTATCGGGCTGGTCGGCGAGCTGCTAAAGCGCGGTTGGCTGATGGTCGTCCGCTCCCAGAGCCGCAATGCGCGCGAGGGCCGCGAATATCCCTTGATCAAGGGAGTGACGATTATCGGGCGCGCCGAAGAAAGCGATATCGGACTATTCGGCGATCAGTCGGTGCTGGGCAGTCATGCGATCATCCGGCGCGAGGGCAAGAATTTCATTATCAGTCCGACCGGCGGCCAGATATTCGTGAATCAACATCCTGTCGCGGGCCGCTATGCGCTGAAGAGCGGCGATCGGCTCGAGGTGGGCGGCACGCTGTTTCTCTTCCGCGAGCGAGCCCAGGCGGCGCAGCGATAGAGAGGGCTGAGCAGAATCGTGGGGAGCCAGCCAACCTTCAGAATCCGAACCGCGCTCCTCGTCACGATCGTTTCGATTCTAACTTCGATGCTGGCGGGATGCTCGACCGTCAACGAGGGCGGCGGCACGGCGGCGGCGCCGACGACCTCGATGCAGACGCTCGAGTACTACCCGTACCAGGTCAAGGGTTACCAAAACAGTTATCCCAAAAAGACCATCACGATTTTGATACCGGCCGACGCGCGCGATGTGAGCGGCAACGGGGCGCCGCTCAACGGCAATCCCGCGATTGGCGTGATCACGGATCAATCCGGCAACGTTACCGAACGGATGTACAGCGCGCCGCTCGGCCCAATCGTGCAGGGAGCGATCGGCCGCTCGGCCGATGAGGCGGGACTGAGCGCGTCGTCGTCGAGCGAGACCGACTACAAGCCGAGCATCAAGAACACGACCGAGTACGTGCTCGCCAGCAAGATTCGTCGATGCTGGGCGAAGAAGGCTCCCGGCCCGAGCAGCCAGTACGGTCCGGTATGGCGGACGACGGCGGATTTCGTGCTGGACGTTTCAATCTACAAGCCGCCGTTCAGCGTGCCGTTCTGGACCGGGAGCACCAGCGATACCTACGACGACCCGCCGGTGGGGTCGTTCGGGCTCGGTTCCGAGGATGAAGCGGGCATCTACGACGAGCCGGGCGAGGTGCTGTCGGTCGCGCTGACGCGGTCGGTAGCGGCGATATTCCAGCGCCAGGACTTGCGTAATCTGATGCTCGAAGACGACATAAAATCCCAGTAGCCGTGCGGTTGCGCGCGGTCTTTGAACAACCTGTAGGTTCGAATACCCTAGGCGGAGGCCGTATCGTCGTCGCAATTGGGGAACCGCTTGATGGAAATCGGATTCGTTGGTCTCGGCAAAATGGGCATGAACATGGTCGAGCGGCTGCGGCGCGACAACCATCAGATAGTCGCGTTCGATCTCGACGATGCAAAACGCAAAGAGGTCTCGACCTTCGGCGCCGACGGGGTCAATTCGCTGAAGGATCTCGTCGCGCGCCTCGCGCCGCCGCGCGGCGTGTGGGTGATGGTGCCGGCGGGCGAGCCGACCGACAGCACGATTACCCAACTGGCGGAATTGCTCGAGCCCGGCGACGCGATTATCGACGGCGGCAACACCAACTTCCACGACGACGTGCGCCGCGCCGCAATCCTCGGCGCCAAGGGGCTGCATCTGGTTGATGCGGGCACCAGCGGCGGCATTTGGGGGCTCAAGCTTGGTTACTGCCTGATGATCGGCGGCGAGCTGGAAATTTTTCGGCGCTATGAGCCGATTTTCAAAACGCTCGCACCCCCCGACGGCTACGACCACGTCGGCGGCCATGGCGCGGGGCATTACGTGAAGATGGTCCACAACGGGATCGAATACGGGCTAATGCAGGCGTATGCCGAGGGCTTCGAGGCGATGCACAAGTCGGAGTACAAGCTCGACTTGCCGAATATCGCGAACCTGTGGGGTCGCGGCAGCGTCGTGCGATCGTGGCTGCTGATGCTGACGGCAAAAGCGCTCGAAAAAGATCCGGGGCTCAAGCAAGTCCGCGGCTACGTCGAGGATTCGGGCGAGGGCCGCTGGGCGGTACAGGACGCAATCGACAAAAACATCTCGATGCCGGTGATCACGATGGCGCTGTTCACGCGCTTTCGATCGCGCGCCGACAAGGGCGAGGGCACCTTCGGCGAGAAGTTGCTGGCGGCCCTGCGCGACGAGTTCGGCGGCCACGGCGTCGTCAAGGAATAGAGTTCGAGAGGGTTAGTTGTTTTTATGGCTGGGACTGCAAACAGGACCGCGGATTTCAATCACCTACATCCAGTGAAGGAGCGCAATCACTACGATCCGTGCATCATTGTGATTTTCGGCGGCGCCGGCGACCTGAGTCATCGCAAGCTGATTCCGGCGCTGTACAACCTGTCGATCGACGGCGAATTGCCGGCCAAGTTCGCGATCCTCGGCTTCTCGATGGAGGATCTGGACGACGAGAAGTATCGGCAGTTCGCGCTCAGCGGCATCGAGCAGTTCTCGCGCCGCAAAGTCGAGAACGAGCACTGGGCGAAGTTCGCGCCGATGCTGCATTTCAATCGCGGATCGTTCACCGAGGCGGCCGATTACGAGAACCTGCGCAAGCGGTGCGAGTCGATCGATGCCGAGCGCGGCACGGCGGGCAATCGCGCGTACTACTTTGCGATTCCGCCGGCGTTCATCGACACCTGCTCGGAAGGATTGACGGCGGCAGGCATGATTCATCCGCCCGAAAAGGGGCATGCGTTTACGCGGGTGGTGGTGGAGAAGCCGATCGGATCCGATCTCGCGAGCGCGTCCGAGATAAATGCCGAGCTGGCGCGTCATTTCGATGAGAGCCAGATCTTCAGAATCGACCATTACCTGGGCAAGGAAACGGTTGAGAACCTGATGGTGCTGCGCTTCGCCAACGCGATCTTCGAACCCATCTGGACTGCGCGCTTTGTCGATCACGTGCAGATCACCGTGGCCGAGGCGGAGGGCGTCGGCACGCGCGCCGCCTATTACGATCACGCGGGCGCGTTGCGCGATATGGTGCAGAGCCATCTGCTGCAGACGCTTTGCATGATCGCGACCGAGCCGCCCAACACCACCGGCGCCGAGTCGATGCGCGACGCGAAGCTCGACGTGCTGCGCGCGCTGCGCCCGCTCGGCGACGAGGACATCGAGAAATGGGTCGTGCGCGGACAGTACGGCGAGGGGCTGATTGGCGGTGTGCCGGTCAAGGCGTACCACGACGAGGAGCATATCGCGCCGGACTCCCAGGTCGAGACGTTTGTCGCGCTGCGATGCTGGATCGACAACTGGCGCTGGGCGGGGGTGCCGTTCTACCTGCGCACCGGCAAGCGGCTGCCCAAGCGCTCGAGCGAAATCGCGATCTACTTCAACAACGTGCCGCGAATCCTGTATAACGCAAATCCGCGCGCGCCGTTGGCGCCCAATATGCTGACGATCAGGATTCAGCCGGACGAAGGCTTGGCGCTGCACATCATGTCGAAGGTGCCGGGATCGGCGACCAAGCTGCAGCAGGTCAAGGTCGATTTCCACTACGTCACTTCGACGCCGGAAGCGTACGAGACGCTGCTCAACGACGTGATCGTCGGCGACCAGACGCTCTTCATGCGGCGCGACACAGTCGAAGAGGCGTGGAAGTTCGTGCAGCCCATTCTCGACGCGTGGGATCAGTCGCCGATGGATCCACCAATCTACGCGGCGGGATCGTGGGGACCGCTTGAAGCGGCGCTGATGATCGCGGCCGACGGACGCACCTGGCGAACGCTATAGGCGAGGTACATCAAGATGGCGGGTGGTATCACACTCACGCGGCATATCATGACCAAGAGCGCGACGGCGATTCGTCCCGTCGACCTCGCGCTGATAATGGAGCGCATCGAGCTGATCGCCAAGCGCATCACGCGCCAGCTGGCTGCCGCAGGTCTGACCGGCGAGCTCGGCTACACGGGCGCGACCAACGTGCAGGGCGAGCAGGTCAAGAAGCTCGACGAGTGGGGCAACCAGGTTTTCCTGGACGCCTTCGAGCAGGGATACCCGGTATGCAGTCTCATTTCCGAGGAAATGGACGAGCCGCACCATTACTCAGTCAACTGCCGCGACAATAGCTACTGCGTACTCTACGATCCGATCGACGGATCATCGAATACCGACGTCAACGGATCGCTCGGCACTATCTTCGCGGTGAAGAAACGCGCGCCCAAGCACGCGAACGGAATCGAAGACATCCTCGTGCCGGGAAGTGAGCAAGTCGTCGCGGGCTATGTATTATATGGTCCAGCGGCGCAGCTGGTGTATTGCGCGGGAGCGGGTGTCGATATTTTCACGCTCGATCGAAGCCTGGGCGAGTTCATTCTCTGGAAAGAAAACGTGAAGATGCCGGCGCACGGGTCTATCTACGCCGTCAACCAGGCCAATGCGGGCAAGTGGCATGAGGGTGCGCGCAAATTCCTGGCGCATATAACCAGTCGCAAAGATAAACGGACTAGCTATTCGCTGCGATACTGCGGCGCTTTCGCCGCCGACTTCCATCGATGCCTGCTCGAGGGCGGAATCTACATGTATCCGGGCGAAGTTTCCGAGGGCGGGAAATCCAAGGGCAAGCTCCGCCTCATGTACGAGCTGGCGCCGCTCTCGATGATTGCGGAGCAGGCGGGCGGGCGCGGCACTACCGGCAAGCAGCGGATTCTCGATATCGCGGCTACGGGAATTCACGAGCGGCATCCGATCTACATCGGCAGCGCGGAAGAAGTGGCGCTGGCCGAATCGTTCAACGTCGAAGGTTGAAGCGATCGAGGTTCCCATGGAGCGACAAATCCTGGCCGGCGATGTCGGTGGAACCAAAACCGATCTCGGGCTCTTCAAGTATTCGGCAGGCACGCTCGAACTCGTGCGCGAGCATCGCTATGCGACGGCGAAGTTCGACAGCCTCGAGGCGGTGTGCACGGATTTTCTCGGGCCAAGCTCGACGGTGAACGCGGCCTGCCTCGGGGTGCCGGGGCCGATCATCGACGGCAGTGCGCATGCCACCAACGTACCGTGGGAACTCTCGAGCACGGCGCTGTCGCGTGTGCTGAAGGGAGTTCCGGTTCGCCTGCTGAACGATCTCGCGGCGATCGCGCACGGCATGGTTAATCTGAAGCCGGCCGAGTTCGTCGTGCTGCATCGCGCAGAAAATCCGTCCGCGCACGGCAACATCGCGGTGATTGCCGCGGGCACAGGGCTGGGCGAATCGTCGCTGGTGTGGGAGGTCGACAGATATTACGCGGTCGCGTCCGAAGGCGGCCACAGCGATTTCGCGCCGCACGACGCCGATCAGATCGAGTTGCTGCGATCGTTAGCGGCCGAGTTCGGACACGTCAGCTACGAGCGCGTCCTCTCGGGTCCGGGCCTGTGGAACATCTATAAGTTTTTGCGGCGCGAGAGCCACGCCGATGAGCCCGCATGGCTGAGCGCGCAGATCGCCGCGGGCGACCCATCGGCGGCAGTGAGCGAGGCGGCGATTGCGGGACGCGATCCTGTGTGCGTTAAGGCGCTCACGATGTTCTGCGATATTTACGGTTCCGAGGCCGCCAACCTCGCGCTCAAAGTGCTGGCGCTGGGTGGAGTGTACCTGGGCGGAGGAATCGCGCCGAAAATTCTGCCGATGCTCACCAATGGCACGTTCGTGCGCGGATTCCTGGCGAAGGGCAGGCTGAACGAAATTTTGAAACGAATCGAGGTCCGCGTCTCGCTGAATCCAGCGGCAGGACTGCTCGGCGCAGCGCACGTCGCGGCCGCGATGTTGTGACATCTCAAACAAAACCCCTCCGTCATGCGCTCGTCGTGGTGACCGGGGCCTCGACGGGAATCGGCGCCGCCACCGCCCCCGAACTCGCCAAGCGCGGCTTTCACGTCCTCGCCGGCGTACGCCGTGATGCCGACGCCGACGCTATCCGATCGGCGAACATCGAGCCGAGCCGACTCGACATCACCAACGAGGCCGATATCGCGACGCTCGTAAAGCGCATCGCCGACGACCCCGACCGCCGTCCTCTGCGCGCCCTCGTCAACAACGCCGGAATCCAGGTCAACGCGCCGGTGGAGGCGCTGCCGCTCTCCGAGTGGCGCCGCCTGTTCGACGTCAACCTCTTCGGCCACGTCGCGATGACGCAAGCACTCCTGCCCAGGCTCATCGAGAGCCGCGGGACGGTTGTCAACGTGACCTCGGTCGGGGGCAAGGTGGCGATGGCAGGCTACGGACCCTACGCCGGTTCCAAGTTCGCGCTCGAGGCTGTCAGCGATTCGTTGCGACGCGAGGTTGCCAATTTCGGCGTGAAAGTCGTCGTCGTCGAACCGGGCGCGGTCACCACCGAGATGACGGGTCGCCTGGTCATCGCCTCCGAGCGCATCACCAACGGCATGACTGCGGAACATAGCGGTCGCTACGGCGCGCTCATGCAAGCCGTCATCGCACAGGCCCAGACGTTCACGCGCGAAGGCGCAGGGCTGCCGGCCGAGGAGGTCGGACGAGTGATCGCCGACGCGATCATCAGCGAGCGGCCTCGCACTCGCTATACCGTCGGCCGCGACGCTGCGATTGGCGTTCGCCTCGCTCGGTTCGTCTCCGACCGCATGCTGGACAGCATGCTCGCCCGCGCCCTCAAACCCTACCTCGCCAAAGCCCAGCGGACGCCGTGAGCGAACAACGTGATTGAACGTTTCAGCGCCAGTTGTTTGAGTGATATAGGAATGCAAACTGCGGTGACGCTCCCGACGGGAGACAGAGGCATATGACGAAGCGAGTTCGAGAGATTCTTGGCTATTACGATTCGGAAAACGGCAGCGTGCGGAACAACCTGTCGCGGATGCTGAACCATGGCAAGCTGGCGGGCACGGGCAAATTCGTGATCCTGCCGGTGGACCAGGGCTTCGAGCATGGACCGGCGCGCAGCTTTGCGATGAATCCGCCCGCGTACGATCCGCGCTACCACTTTCAGCTCGCGATCGACGCGGGATGCAACGCGTTCGCCGCGCCGCTCGGGATGCTCGAGGCGGGCGTCGCCGAATTCGTCGGTGAGATTCCGCTCATCCTCAAGGTCAACAATCACGACGTGCTCAACGATGAAAAAGATCCGGCGCCGTCGATGACAGCGAGCGTCAAGGATGCGATGCGGCTCGGCGCCTGCGCGGTAGGACTGACAATCTACCCGGGGTCGGCGAAGGAAAAGTCGATGTACGAGGAGGCGCGCGCGATTGGTGAAGAGGCCAAGGCGCACGGTCTGCCGCTGGTCATCTGGTCGTACCCGCGCGGATCCGGCATCAGCAAGGAAGGCGAGACGGCGCTCGACGTGGTCGCGTACGCGGCGCAAATCGCGGCGCAGTTGGGTGCCAACATCATCAAGGTCAAGCCGCCGACCGCGTTCATCGAACAGGCCGAGGCCAAAAAGGCATACGACGCCAACAAGGTCCCCGTCGAGCCGTTCTCGGCGCGCATCAAGCACGTCATGCAGTCGGCGTTCAACGGCCGGCGCATCGTAATTTTTTCCGGCGGCGTAAAGGAGACCGACGAAACGCTGCTCAACACCGTGCGCGGAATTCACGACGGCGGCGGTTACGGCTCAATCATCGGGCGCAACAGTTTCCAGCGCCCGAAGGCCGAAGCGCTGGCGCTGCTGGGCAAGGTGATTAGCATTTACGGAAGCTGATCGAGCATGAAATACAGCGAGTACCAGCATCTCCTGTTCGAGCAGAAGGGCGACGGCATCCTGCTCATCACGATCAACCGTCCCGAAGTGCTCAACGCCACCAACGCCCGCCTGCATTGGGAGTTGAGCCGCGTGTGGCTGGACATCGCAGATGACGACGAAACCAACGTCATCGTCGTGACGGGCGCGGGGCGCGCGTTCTCGGCCGGCGGCGACCTCGAGATGATTCAGAATATGGCGGCGAGCGCGGCGAATATCGGCAAGGCGTGGAAGGAAGCCGGCGACATCGTCTACAACATGATCAATCTCGACAAGCCGATCATCTCGGCGATCAACGGCGTCGCAGTCGGCGCCGGATTGGCAGTCGCGTTCATGGCGGATATCAGCATCGCGTCGGAGACGATGCGAATCACGGACGGTCACCTGCGCCTGGGAGTCGCGGCTGGAGATCACGCGGTAATCGTATGGCCGCTGCTATGCGGCATGGCCAAGGCGAAGTACTACCTGATGACGGCGGATTTTATCGACGGCAAGGAGGCAGAGCGCATCGGGCTGGTGAGCCTGTGCGTCCCGGCCGACAAGCTGATGGACAAAGCGATGGAAGTGGCGCGCAAGCTGGCGCGCGGCCCGCAGCAGGCGGTGCGATTCACGAAACGCTCGCTCAACAACTGGCTGCGCGTAGCGGGCCCGTCGTTCGACGCATCGCTGGCACTCGAGATGATGGGATTTTTCAGCGCCGATTTGTCAGAGGGCGTCGCCGCGCTGCAGGAGAAACGCCAGCCGTCGTTCCCTGGTTTCAACAAACCCAAATCCTAGGAACAGCGCGGAACTCGACCGCTAATCGCTATTCGATGCTTCTGCGTTCTGGTAGACCGAGCGCATGAATCCTCGCCACGCCGCCGCGATCACGGTCTTCGGAACGTGTCACTATGCTGCATCGATTTTCTTCGCCGTATCCGCTAGCGCTCAGTTGCTACGTCCCGACAGCGGCCTTTGGTGGCCCGCGGTAGTCACACTCGCACCGTTTTTAGGACCGTCGCGATAATTCAGGCTCCGCCACGACCCCGTATTTCTTTTCAAATCGTCTTCAAAAATTCGTCGCGCGCTCTGTTATACAACTCAAAAAATGCAATTGCATCGGGATCGTCCTTTTGTCCGCCTGTAGGGGCAGGCCATTCGGGTGGAACTAGGTCGTTTCGAATAGCAATCTTACCCGACTGTCTCTCAATTAATTCGACTTGAACCCTAAGCCAAAATAGCGTCAGCTTCGCCTGCGTCCAAGGTATCGTGACGGCTACCTTTTGCTTGACCGTGACCGTGCCAGTTGACTGATCTATTTGACCGAAGATTATTTTTAGATCCCATGCGCTCGATTCGAAGTAGACATTGTTCGCATATACTGCGATTGGATCGCCTGACCCTTGGTTTGTGGATTCATCCGCCATTAGCTTGCCACCCGATCTACCTTTCGTTTTTCGGCTCCCAATGCCTTTTTCTTTAGCCAGTCTTCGATAAGAACCACGTTCTTGTTGGGCGGTTTGGTCTGCATCATATTTGCCTCACTAGTCAATACGTAAGTATTGCCACCTCTTGGAACCTCAGGTGCTGGCGATGCGCCAGACACTGGAAGTTCTTCCATCCAATGCTTCAATCTCTGATTCAACTGATTGAGAACATCTAGCGTTAGTCCCGTGCTGGTACTCTTCTCCAGTGTCGAAAGTATGCCAGGCAGTTCTGCTCGCTCTTTTCCTTGTTTCTCAGCGGCGATCATGTCGCTTGGCGCTGTCGGAACAGACGCAGCGTCCCGTGCAATCAAAACGGCGATGCACGTGTAAGAAGGGTCATCGAGGTCTGCGCCCATTGCTAGCATCAGCTTCGTAAACGTGTTGATAGTTAAGTTGCTAGCCGAACTTAGCCAGCGGTTGATCAGCCCTTGGTCTACTCCGAGTTTATCGGCTACTTTTTTTTGCGTAAGTCCCGATTCTTTCAATAACCGCAGAAGCATCGAGTGATAGCGATTTTGGTTAGTGCGGCAAAAGAATTCTATAGTTGTCTTGGGAATTGGCTCTGTCTCAAGCGTGTCCAATAAGATGGACGTTCTTTGAGATATACTCATGTTCATCGTTGCTCCCTAGAATCTCTGGCGAAGTCCATTCGAAGAGCCGTCGCCATTCTTGCAAACATTCCTCTTTCAACGGGTCAAACCCGTTCTTCCGAATGTCCTTGCGTCTGACAGGACCCAGCAACGCAACAAAAACATCCGTAGTCGCAAAGCGACCAAAGAGCCTGAGTTGAGGATCGTGTTCGTAATAGCGTATCTCCCATACGTCATCGCGAGCGGGATCTAATCTTGCCATCCTACAATCAAAGTGGTCGAGCGACAGCGCGATATTGATATCTTGTCCAAGGATGTAGACGTTGAGGTCTGCGTAAAAGCCAAGGCTCTGCGGCGTGCCAAAATATCTCGACAGGTCAGTTGTGACATAGAGTTTGCGCCACTGCGCCACTGGAACGAACTGCGCCCGCGGGCCTATGGGCTCCAACAACGTCAGCTTCTTAGCAGCATGCAGCGCTTCAATTTGATCTGAAATTGACATATAAGTCAATCGATACGGCTGTGTAACCCGGTAACTAAGAAAGACATGGATCAAACAGAATTGCTACGAGCCATCTGCGTTCGCGATTTCGGCAAGCGAGCTGAACAGATACTCCGAGATTCTCCTTCGCGAGAAAACGTCTTACGTGTGATTGACATCGCGCTTTCCATAATTGATGACAGGCACCGAATTTCAAACTGACCCACTGCCCGATTTTTGACCCCCTTTTGATGAGGCGTGCATTCTGAAATAATCTTGCGCGCTTGAAAACGACCTTAACTGGAGCGGGGACCAAAATGTTGACGAAGAAAGTTGTGCTTGCTGCTGCCTCATCGATGCTGGCGGCGACTCTTATGTTCGCGGCGGCTGCGCAGCCGGCTTTTGCTGCGAGCAAAGTCGATTGCGACGCCGTGATGAACGAGGTGAACAGCGGGAAGCATGCGAAGGACATCGCCAAGGACCTGAACATCTCGACCTCGAGCGTGTATCGCTGCAAGCGGCACGCGAAGAATGCGGCGAAAGCCTCGATGAAGTCGCAGACACAGGCTTCGGCGATAGCTGCAATGGCTTCACCCGCGGCGGCTGCGCCTGCGTCTATGAAGCCGGCCGCGGCGGCGTCGGCAGCGCCTGCGGCTATGAAGCCGGCCGCGGCGGCGTCGGCAGCGCCTTCGAAGTAGAAGTCGGCGAAGTAGAAATTAGTGAAGTAGGAATTGGCGCGTCGAGGCGTCGCGAGTCGTCGAAGGCTCGCGACGCTTCATCCCGCGCGCTGAATTTTTAATCGCGATGGCGAAGTGTGAACTGTGCGAGCTGCGTGACTACACGCAGCGCTATGCCGATTTCGTTCACCCTTTCAAATTTACAATTCTCGATTGCGATTCGTGCGACACTCCGATGGCCGTGCTCGGAGACCATCGCGCGGTGCCGACTGACGAAGAGAAGGCCTTCATGATCGAGGCGCTCTCGCTGGTCGCGCGCGCGAAGTACGGCGCCGACAAATTCGGCATCGACGACGTTATGCGACAGATTCCCGACCACTGCCACATGCACGCCCGTCCTATTCGGCGCTGGCAATATTAGCCGCTGCACTGCGGCATTCTCGATCGTCAAACATATTACGGCATTGTTTCTTGCGTTTTACCCATTTGGTAAGCGCCCCATCTTGTGCTATATGCCCGCCGTTACGCGCGCTGCCGTGGGAAGCAGCGTGGCCGGCCGGGGCAATGGTCTGAGGGGCGCTCCGGCCCGGTTCTTCTTCCAGGAGGTACGGGGGAAATGGCTAACGGTACGGTCAAGTGGTTTAGCCCGAAAAAGGGCTACGGCTTCATCACGATGGAGGACGGACAGGAAGTGTTCGTTCATTACAGCGCGATCGATGGGGCAGGTTTCCGCTCGCTCGAACAGGGCGAGCGCGTTGAGTTCGAGGTCGCGCAGGGCCCCAAGGGGCTGCAGGCGTCCAACGTCAACAAGGGATAGGACTCAAGCGGGGGAGGTTTGCGGGGAAAGGGGGAACGTTTCTACTACCGGTTATACGGTGCGCGAGCGTGTGCGCGGGAGCGTCGTCGCTCGCGTCCAGTTTGTGCTACAGACTGCGGCATGAGTGACGCGGTTCCGCTCGGCGGGCGGCTTCGATTCGGCACGATGGTTTCGACCTCGAGCCGCGAGGAAGCGACACGCGGGCTCGAGTCGATCGCGCGATGGGGCTACGAAGTCCTGTGGGCGCCCGACCACGTCGCGTTCACGGGGCCGGTCAACGATCCGCTGACGACGCTCGCATACCTGTCGGCGCTTGAACCCAAACTCACCTTCGGCACCAGCGTGTACCTGCTGCCGCTGCGGCAGCCGGTGCCGGTAGCCAAGATGGTGGCGACGCTCGATCGTTTGCTCGGCGCCGGTCATTTCATTTTCGGCGTGGGCGTCGGCGGCGAGTTCCCGCGCGAGTACGAAGCGTGCGGCGTGCCGATTCACGAACGCGGCGGGCGCGCGACCGAAGCAATCCAGGTGATGAAGAAGCTGTGGAGCGGCGACCGCGTCGAGCATCGCGGCAAATATTTCAGCTTCGGCGAAATCAGCATGCAGCCGCGGCCCAAGACTCCCGGCGGACCGCCGGTGTGGATTGGAGGACGCGCCGAAGGTCCGCTCAAGCGCGCGGCGCGCTATGGCGACGGGTGGATGCCGTATGTGGTGACGCCGAAGCGTCTCGCCGACGGGCTGGATTTCATCGGCAAGGAAGCAGAGCGCGCGGGCCGCACGCTGACGTCGTTCGGCACCTGCATCCAGATATTCTGCACGCTCGGCGACAGCGTCGAAGCGGCGCACGCGGTCGCGGGCAAATTTCTAAGCAAGCGCTACGCGACCGACATGAACGATGCGGCGAAACGCTACGGCGCGCTGGGCCGTCCGGCGGACGTGGCGGCGAAGGTGAGCGAGTACATCAAGGCGGGCGCGCGCGATATCGGAATCGACGCGATCACGCATCCGTCGGAGCGCACCGCGCAGCTCGAGCAATTCGCCAAAGAAGTAATCCCGCTGCTGAGCCTCTGAGCGCGCGAACGGCTAGACCAATTCGATTGGATGCTCGCGCTTAGGCGTGACGCGGCCGACGATGGCGGCCTCGCGATGACCGCAGTTCTGAAGTTCGGCGAGCAGGGCGAGAGCTTGATCGTCGGGAATCGCGATGAGCAGGCCTCCTGAGGTTTGGGGGTCGAAGGCGATGGTCGCGATCTCGTCGGAGACTTCTTCGGAGATGCGGACGCTGGGCGCGTAGTACTCGCGATTGCGCTCGCCGCCGCCGGGAATCATTCCGGCGCGGCATTGCTCAAGCACACCCGGCAGGAGAGGCAGGTCGGATTCCTCAAACACGAAGGTGACGCGGCTGCCCTCGGCCATTTTGAGCGCATGGCCGACGAGACCGAAACCGGTGACGTCGGTGGCGGCGTGGACGTCGTAGGTTAGCATCGCGGATGCGGCGGCGGCGTTGAGTTGCGTCATCGAGCGGACGGCAGCCTGGTAGGATTCGTCGCCGAGGGCGTCGCGCTTGAACGCGGTCAAAAGGATTCCCGTGCCGAGCGCCTTGGTCAGCACGAGAGCGTCACCGACTTGCGCGCCGACATTGCGGACGATTCGACGCGGATCGATCACGCCGGTGATGGCCATGCCGAATTTCACTTCCTCGTCGGCGACGGTGTGACCGCCGACGATCACGACGCCCGCCTCGCGCGCTTTGTCGGCGGCGCCGCGCAGAATATCGGCGAGCATCTCGCCGGGCAGACCGCTTTGCGGCCAGCATACGATGTTGAGCGCGGTGCGCGGCACTCCGCCCATCGCATAGACGTCCGACAACGCGTTGGCCGCGGAGATCTGGCCGTAGGTGAAAGGATCGTCGACCACCGGCGTGAAAAAATCGACGGTGTTGACGATCGCGAGGTCGTCGGAAAGACGGAACACTCCGGCGTCGTCGCCCGTGGAGATTCCGACGAGCAAATCAGGGTGGCTCGGCAAATCGAGCCGCGCGAGGACTGCAGAGAGGTCCGCCGGACCGAGCTTACCGGCTCAACCCGCAGCCTTGCACCGCGCAGTCAGGCGAACGAGATCGCCCCGCGAGGGATTATTGTCCGTAGTCTTGGACATCGAGGCTATTGTCGCGCATCGGGGACGCCAAGTCAGCCGCGTGCCGGACAAAAAATGGTTTTCATGCGACGGGGCAGGGTTCGCCTTGCTCCCGTGGCAAGGCGAACCCGCGTTCACGGTTCAGTCGCGCGTTGGTTTTAGTTGCTCGTGGTTGGACGCAATCACAAGCCAACTTTGATACGAAACGCGTTTGGCGCCAGATTAGTAACGGTGGCCTGGCCGGTGGGCGGCGAGATGAAGATGTTGGTGGAACCGATTATGGTCTGCGGATAGGTTGCCGTGGTCTCGGTCGGTCCCGTGGTGTCAAAGGCGCCCTGGCCGTTGATGCGGAAATGCCAAACCACATACAACGAATCGGTCGCGCTTGCCTTGGGCAGCTCGCTAACCGCGACGCCCTGGGCAAAGAACGTCCCGATCGGGCTCGCGCTGAGCGCTGAACATTCGACCCCCGCGGTGGACTTGCTGACGGTGCCGCCAGGATACACGGACGCGACCGCGGCAAAGTTGAATCCATTCACTACGTCGTCGCCCTGGTCGAGGCAGACGTCGTAACTGTTGGCAAGCGCTGGAAGGGCGGTGAAGAGCACCAGCGCCGCCGCGAATCCGTAACTGAGTATCTTGTTCATAACATCCTCCCGTACAAAGTTACTGGCAGCATTGGTACTCACCTATCTGAGAGTCAACATGGAAAGTTGCTATTCATCAGGCGCGAACTGAGTACTCAGTTCGCGCGACTGCATAGTCGACATACTAGTGTCAATAATGAATTTTAATGGAGTCAGAAGCCGGCGAAACGCAAGCGCGTGCGAAATAGTTAAGAGGACTGGCTTCAGGAGGACGGAGTGGGCGACCGGAGGCGGCGGGTGTCGCCCACCCGGGTGGTCACGCCCGTGTGGTCGAAGTGATCGAGCAGGGCGATCGCGAATTTGCGCGAAGCGCCGAGCAGGTCGCGGAAGGTCGCGGCGGTGATGGTGTCGTGAGTTTTGAGATAGTCGACGAGGCGGGTGCGCGCGGCGTCGGCGGCGGCGCGGGAGAAATATAATTCGCTGGCGATTTTGACTACGCGGCCTTCCCGTTCCATCGCGACCAGCACGGTTCTCAGGTGCGGCAATTGGCTGGTAGGAATTTTTAACGACTCGGCCAGCTGCTTGAGATCGGGCGGCTGGAATTCGGCGTGCTCGAGCGCGGCCGCCACTCTCGTGCCGAGTGTCTCAGCCGCACCGCCCAGTTGCACGCGATGGCTCTTCAGGCGCAGCGTGCTTTCCTCGCGCACGATTTCGGATTCGTGGCTGATGCGATCGACGATGGGACGGAATGCGCGCGCGCCGATTTCGAAGGGCAGCCGCATGCGCAGCGCTTCCATCTCGAGTCCGGGAGACAGTGGCTCGCGCTTGTGATGCGCCGTGAGCGCGTCGAGCGCGAAGTGTTTCAGCGCGTCCCACCTGGTCCGCGTCGTGAATGCCACTTCGTCGCCAATCGACAGCTTGATGAAGCGCGGCGTTTCGCGCAGGGCAGCGTCGGCCTCGGCGATTGGGATGTTCATGAGCGTCGCGATCCGGCTGGGACCGAGGGCGAAGCTTTCCTGCAAGTTGATCAGCGCTTCGATTGCGTCGGCGCCCGACGAATTTTTGAGCATCAGGAGATTGGCGCGATAGGCCTCGAGCTGCTTGCGGACGCGGCGGCCGAGCGGGTTCAGCACGACGCCGCCGCCGAGAGTGCGCGAGTTGGTTTCGTCGCGGATAACGAAGCGGTCGCCCGCAAGAGCGACGACGGGATCTTCCGCGACGAGCTGCGCGAGGCCGGCAGCCTTGGGCGCGATCGTGCCGGCCTCATCCAGGACGATTGCGCGCGCGATGGTTTCCGCCGTGCCGATGAAGAGCCTTACGCGCGTGTTGTTCTTGAGTGCGCGCTTGGCGGCGGGGCGAATTTCGAGCCATGCGTCGAAGCGCGCGGTCGCGGAGTCGACGCGCTCGTCGGCGAGGACGTCGCCGCGGGCGAGGTCGAGTTTTTCGGCGCCGGTGAGATTGAGCGCGACGCGCTGGCATAGCCCGGCGCTCTCGACCGAGTCCGAATGCACCTGGATCGAGCGTACGCGGACCTCATTGCCGGAGGGCAGCACGCGGAGCTTGTCGCCGACGCGGACCTCGGCGCCCATCGCAGTGCCGGTGACGACGATGCCGTGTCCCTTGATGACGAACGCGCGATCGAGTGGCAGCCGGAACACGCCGGTGGCGCGGCGGGCCTGGAAGCCGTCAAGCTGGCGGACTATTTCGGCGCGCAATTGATCGAGGCCGGCGCCGGTGGTCGACGAGACCTCGATGACGGGCGCGCCGGCCAGGGTGGTGCCTTCTGCCAGCAATTCAATTTCGTCGCGCACGTCGCGGATGCGGGCGGCGTCGGCGAGGTCGGCCTTGGTGATCACGAAGATGCCGCGGCGCGCGCCGAGCAGATGGAGGATGTCGAGATGCTCCTCAGTCTGCGGCATCACGCCGTCGTCTGCCGCGACGGTGAAGAGTACGAGGTCGATGCCGTGGGCGCCGGCGAGCATGTTGCGGATGAAGCGCTCGTGGCCGGGGACGTCGATTACGCCGGCGCGGGTGCCGTCGGGGAGGGTGAAGTAGGCGAAGCCGAGATCGATCGAGATGCCGCGTTCTTTTTCTTCCTTGAGGCGATCGGTGTCCTGGCCGGTGAGGGCTTTGATGAGCGCGGTTTTGCCGTGATCGATGTGGCCGGCGGTGCCGATGATGGCGTGGGTGGTGGTGGCCATCGTGGGAAGAACCTAACCCCTGGCCCCTTCCCATGGATGGGAAGGGGGACAATCTAGGCGGGGGATCAGGGTCAGGACATTTGTTTCATGTACGTTTGCATATCGAAGTAGTCGCGCCAGGCGCTGATCTTTGAGCCTGTCACTTCGAAGACGCCGGCGACCGGGAGTTCTATTTTTTTGCCGTTGCCGAGGTCGAAGATGTCGACGCGTTCGTTGAAGACAACGTTGCCGCTGCCGACGGAGTTCAGGATTTTGAAATGCAGCGACTTGGCCATCGGCAGAAAGGTGTTGATGACGCCGCGGATGGCCTCTTTGCCTTTGGCGGGTTCCATCGGGATGTTGTGATAGACGGCGTCGTCGGTGAAGAAGCCGAGCAGCTCGTCGATGTTCTTGCGCGGCCATGCGTTGCAGAATTCGGTCACGATTTTTTCAGCATCGGTAGCCATGACGGTTTCTCCTTTTATTCGTGGTCGAGATAGAAGCGGTCCTCGTCCTTGTTATAGCCGAACAGCTCGGCGTAACGCCCCCAGTTAACCAACGCCATAAATTGGCGCTCGGGCTTCTCGCTGGGCAGCAGCATCGCGAGGTGTTCGAGCACGACTTCCTTGGTCAGGGACTTATCCTCCTGGCCGTGCAGCAGGCGGATGAAGTAGCTGAAGAGGCTGTGCTTCTTTAGCTGCTCACGCAGCATCAGCTTGCGATCGTTGACCTGGGCGGCGAGAAATTGCTTGCCGAGAGGTTCAAGCACGACGTCTCCGGCGGGAGTCGAAACGAGCCCGAGGATTTCCCCGGCCTTCATCACCTTGAGCAGATCGCTGAACTTGAAATTGAGATCGCGCGCGATTTTGTAGCCGTCCTCGCGGCCGCCGCGATCCTCGAGGAATTCGAGCAGGCCGAAGACCAGGGTCAGCCCGCAATCGGGCAGCGGAGTTATAGCCGGGGCCGCCATCAGCCGCGCTCCTCGATCATCGAGAAGACCTTGTCGGTTAGGGCGTTGAAGGCTTCGGCGCGGCGATCGCGCGGGCGGGGCAATTCGACCTTGAGATCCTGGACGATGCGGCCGGGACTCGCCGCCATCACGATGATTCGATCGGCCAGCTCGATCGCCTCCTCGATGATGTGGGTGACGATGATGAGATTTTTCACCGGCATGTCCGGCGACTGCCAGATGTCGAGCAATTCTTCGCGCAGCGTGATCGCGGTCAGGGCGTCGAGCGCGGAGAACGGCTCGTCCAGCATCAGCACCTTGGGCTCGACTGCGAGCGCTCGCGCGAAACCGACGCGCTGCTTCATGCCGCCGGACAGCTCGCGCGGGTAAGCCTCTTCGAAGCCGTCGAGTCCGACCTTGTCGATGTAGAAGCCCGCGCGCTTTTCGCGCTCGGCCAGCGGCAATCCCTGCGCTTCGAGACCGAGCTCGACGTTAGCCTTGACCGAGAGCCATGGCAGGAGCGCGAACGATTGGAACACGAGTGCGCATTCGAGATTGATCCCGTCGACCTGGCGGCCCCGGTACAAGACCTGTCCGGAAGTCATCGGCACGATGCCATTGATGATGCGCAGGAGCGTTGATTTGCCGCATCCCGAGGGGCCGACGATGGCGACGAACTCGCCCTCATTGACGTCGAAGTTGATGTCATTGAGCACCTGCAGCGTGCCCTTGGCATGCGCGAAACTTTTCGAGATGTGTTTGAGCTCGAGGAGGGCCATGGGTCAGGTTCAGGTGAGGGCGAGTCGCACATGCGTCAGTAGTCCAGCCTGTAGCGCTCCGTGGCCAGGTTGTACAAGGGGCGCCACATGAGACGGTTCAAGGTTAGCACGACCGCTATCATTGATAAGAGGCTCAGCAGAATCATCACGCCGTTGCCGGTTTGGTAGGTCGCGGCGTCAAGCAGCGAGCCGATTCCGAGGACCTGATGGATCGTGCCTTTGTAGACGAAATATTCGGAGAGGATCAGCGCGTTCCATCCTCCGCCCCATGCGGTGATGCTGCCGGTGATTAGCGAGGGCGTGACGGCCGGGAGAATCAGCTTGCGCCATCGCGCGACGCGGGAGAGTCCGAACGAGCGCGCCGCTTCCTTCAAATCCTCAGGCACCTGGTTGATGCCGGCGAGCAGATTGAACAGCAGGTACCATTGCATGCCGGTGAGGATGAGCAGGATCGAGGCGAGGTTCATGCCGCCGGTGAACTCGATGACGAAGATGACGATAATCGGGAACAGCGCCGTCGCCGGCATCGAACCGACGATTTCGGCAATCGGCGAGAGGATGCGGTTGAAGCGGGCGTTCTCGCTCGCGGCCAGAGCGCACGGCACCGTCCACGCCAGCGAGATCGCATAAGCGATCGTCATGCGAATGGTCGAGAGCACGATTGCTTCCGGAATCTGTTTCGCGTCGGACGGCCACGGCTGCGACAGCGTCCTGACCAAGGCGAAGAAGCCGCTGACGAGAGCCCACAGCGTGAAGATCACGATGGAGCCGATTATCAGCGTCCGCACGACCGCGCCGACGCGCTTGCTTTGCTCGGGCGTAAGCTGCGGGCCGCTCGGCAAAGCCTCGATCGCGCGGACGGTCATTCTATATGGCGGCACCAGCACTGCTCGGAGCGCCCGCGTGACGGCGGGACCGACGCCAGCCAAAGCATCGAACATCCCGAGCGATTGCGCAGCGGTGGATGACGCCGCGAATTCGTACTTGAACTTTTCAGCCCAGGTGGAGAGCGGCTGCCATACGATCATGTCCATCGCCACGATGATCGCGAGCAGGGTGAGCAGGCCCGTCGCGAGATCGAAGGTGCGGCCCTTTTCGGCCGCCTCCCACAAAAAACTGCCCAACCCGGGGAGCCGGTAGCTGGCGGGACCGACCGTAATGATTTCGCACGCGATCAGAAAGTAAGCCCGCGACCCACGATAGGATCGAGTTGTACACCAGCTTCGGCACGCTCGCGGGGAGCAGCAGGCGTTTGAACTTGAGCCATCCGCGTCCGCCAAACGAATCGAGCGCGTCCTTCGAATCCTCGGGGATAGTCTTAACTGCTTCGTAAACGCCGAGCGCCATGTTCCACGCCTGGCTGGTGAAGATGAGAAAAACGGCGGCCATCTCGACTCCAAGCCGGCTGCCGTGCGCGAGCGCAACGAAAAAATAAACGGCGGCGGGAAAAAAGCCGACCACCGGCACCGACTGCGCGATGTCTATGGCGGGAATCAGGATGCGCTCGTAGAGGCCGCCGCGCGCGGCAGCCATGCCGTAGATGATCGAAAAAATCAGCGCGATGATGTAGGCGGCGAGCATCCGGTAGAACGAGCAGAACGCGTAGTATGGAAGATGCGAGAGCGAAGCGGGCACATTGTGCGGAATCAGGTGTTGGGCGTGGCTGCGATAGGCGAAGAACAGCGCGATGATCGCGGCCAGCGCGAGGAACGAAAGCGTGCCGTTAACCAGACGGCGGGTGTTTATCTCGAACTTGAACATTATGGGAATGGCCCGAACCTCCCAGCATAGCTGCGAACAGATTTGGCTCAAGGGCAAATCGCATTGCGAGCGAATTAATTTTGCGGGCGCCGGCGTTGACAACGCGCATCGCGGGCAATAGCGAAGTCGCAAGAGCGAAAAAAATGGCGACGGCCGACAAAATTCCAGACGACGAATGGCGGTTGGACGACGGATCCGACGAGCCGGAGCCGCAGCCCGCGCCTCCGCCGCCGGTCGTCGCCGCAAACCTCAGCGCAGAGAGGCTCGCGCGCGCGGTTTACGTCGTCACGATCGAGCATCTCGCGTGGTACGTTGTCGCAGGATATGCGCTCGTCACGCGCATGGCGGCTCTGGGAGCACGTCCGCTGGATCCGGCACCCGCACGGGACGCGCTCGCCGCGTTCTACATCGCGGCGCATGGCCGCGCCGCGTTCGCGCTGGCGGATGCGTCGTGGGTCACGATACTCGAAGGCTGGATCTTCGGGGCGGCGGGCGCTAACGACGCCAATGCGCGAATCGTCGTCACGTTGTGCGGTCTGATCCTCGTCGCGGCCGCATTTGCGATGCGTCCAGTGCTCGGCCGCGCGGGCGCGCTGGCCTTTGGCTCGATGGTCGCAATCTCGCCGAGCCTGACGTACTTCACGCGCGGCTGTTCGACCGCGATCGCATCGGTCACGTTCATGATAGTGGCGATCGCAATCGCGGAGAGCATGCGGCGGCGTCCGACCATCACGCGTGCCCTGGGACTCGGCGCCGCGATCGCGCTATGGCTCACGGCAGATTCGATCGGCTACGTGACCGCAGCGGCGATGGTCGGCTCACTATTGCTAGTCGGCGCGGTCGATGCGATTCGCCTCGACCATCGCCGCTTGCGCCTGCGCGTATGGTGGGATCGGCGCCGTCTTCAGGTGATCGTCGGCGCGATCGTCGCGATTGGATTGTGGCTCGTGCTGACGACGGCGTTTTTCCATCGGCCGCTGGTCGCCGCGGTCGAGTATTTCGCCGATGCCGCATTCGCACCGCCGGCGATTGCCGTTCACCGCGCGACGCACGCGCTCGTCCCAATCCTGGTGTTTTACGAGTTCATCGCCGTTAAACTCGCGCTCTTCGGCATCTTCGCGATCGTGACGCGGCGGGTCGGTGATCGATTCGCCACCTGGGCGCTGGCGTGGGCGATTGTCAGTCTCGCGATTGCCGCGTCGATTAGCGCGAATCGAGCTGACGTAGTGGTAGCGATCATTGTCCCATTGGCAATCGTCGGTGCTTACGCAGTCGATTGGATGCATCGGTCGGAGCGCTGGAGGTCGATTCGCTACGCGATTGCCGGTGTGATCGGGTTGACGCTCTACGTTCAGCTCGTCGTCAACTTCGTCTATCCAGCGCCGGACGTCAGCGAGGCTCCATGGCGCCGTCACGCGCTGCTGTTCTGGTCCGAGCCTGCCACGTCGATTCAAACGGTGCGCGAATGCGCGCGTGCGCGAAATGCGGTGCCGCCGGCCGGCGCGACCGCGATGGTCCCCGACGATGCGCCGCAGGTGCAGTGGTACTTGCGCGATTATACGCCGACCGCTTCGCCCGGCGGCGCGAGCATCGTGGTGACTCTTGGCCAGACGCGAAGCGGATCTCTGGCAGCCAATCCCGATGCGCCGCAGTTCGGCTTCGAGGAATCGTGCACGCCGAATTTTCGCGCGCTAACGCCGGCCGCCGTGATTAGTTACCTGCTGACGCAACGAGCGTGGAGCGAAGTCGAGATTCGCGACCTTCAAATCGTGACCGTGCCAGCCAAGGCTCCCTAATCAGGTTTTCGCGAATCATTCGCCCAGGTGGTTCTTCGGCCTTTCGCAGATTTGCGTGCTGGCCGTAGCTTTGCGATAAACTGCACAGACTCGTTTCGCGCCCGCGCATACTGGTATCCCGTCAATTCAAGGAGTGCCGATGGACTCAGTGGTCAAATTCCTTCAACCCTACCAACTGCATCCGGTCGTCGACCATTTCTCGGTCGCCCTGCTCTTCACCGCCGTGCTGATCGATCTCGTCGCAGGCTCGGCACCTAACCGCATCTGGCTTCGCTACACTGCTGTGCTTCTGATGATCCTCGGTGCGCTCGCAGCCGGCGGATCGTATTTGACCGGCGACATGGAGGCCGATCGCATTTGGGACGCGCTCGGACCGCCCGCCAAGGAAGTGCTGAAGCGGCATGCGATGCTCGGCGAGTATCTTGCGATCGGCTTCGGCGTGCTAGCCGTTTTTCGAATCGGGATCCAGGCATTCGGATTCATGGCCGGGCTGCGCCCGCTCTATCTGATCGTCGCATTAGTGGGGTTAGGGGCGCTCGGTTACTCGGCCCATCTTGGCGGCGTGCTGGTGTACGACTACGGCGCAGGCACGGCACTGATGGCGTCCGCGCCGGTTCCGTCGGAAAACGCGACTCCCGCGACGGTGCCGACTTCCTCCGGACCGTTGCCGACGGTTTCGGTGCCTACTCCGGAAGCGAGCGCCAGCGCCCCGCCGCTGCCGCCGCCAACCACTGCGGCTCCGGCTTCATCTATAGCGTCGCCCAGCCCGGCCAGCGTGCCGACGACGAATCCGTCGGTTCAGCCCTCTGGCGCGCCGAGTGCGAGCATGTGATTGGATCGAAGTTGAAAATGACGGCGCGGTCTTGATTCAAGCGCCGCCAGCAGGAGTTTCAAAAAAGAAAATGACACAGCGACTCGGCTTTGGCGTATTTCTCGCGCCGCATCATCCTATCGGCGAGCATCCGACGCTCCAGTTTCAACGCGATCTCGAACTCGCCGAATTGCTCGATGAGCTTCACTACGACGAGTTCTGGGTCGGCGAGCATCATTCGGCGGGATGGGAGACGATCGCGTCGCCGGAAATGTTCCTGGTCGCCGCGGCCGAGCGCACCAAGCGAATCAAGCTCGGCACCGGTGTCGTCTCGATTCCGTACCATCATCCGTTCAACGTCGCACAGCGAATCGTGATGCTCGACCATCTGAGTCACGGACGCGCGATGCTCGGGGTCGGGCCCGGCGCGCTGCCGTCGGACGCCGTCATGCTCGGCATCGATCCGATGACGCAGCGCGACAAAATGGACGAAGGCCTCGGCGTTATCCTGCGGCTGCTCACGACCGACGAGCCATTCAGCCACAGCGGCTCATGGTTCGAGCTGAACAACGCCGCGCTGCAGATTCGGCCGCTGCAGGAAAAAATCCCGGTGGCAGTCGCGTCGACGATTTCGCCGTCGGGGATGAAGACCGCGGGCAAATACGGCGCCGGCGTGTTGTCGGTCGCGTCGTATTCCGAGGAAGGGCTGATGGCGCTGCCGACGCAATGGAATTTCGGTGAGACCTCGGCGAAGGAACACGGGCAGACGATCGATCGCGCGAAATGGCGAATCGTCATGCCGTTTCAGCTGGCCGAATCAAAAGAGCAGGCGATGCGCGAAGTCGCGGCCGGACTCCAGCGCTGGCAGAACGAGTACATCGTGGGGATTCTCGGCACGCCGAATCGCCCGACGTTTCCCGACGGCTACGAAGCTGCCAAGCGGATGAGCGATTACGGAGGCGCTATTTTCGGCACGCCGGACGACGCGCTCGAACGCATCGCCCGTTTGCAGAAACTTTCGGGCGGCTTCGGCACGATCCTGGTGTTCGCGCACGACTGGGCGACGCGTCCGCAGATGCTGCGCAGCTACGAGTTGCTTGCGCGCTACGTGATGCCGCGATGCCAGGGGCTCATCGCACCGATCGAAGCGTCGGCAGCCCGCGTAACCGCCAACAAGGAAGCGCTGATGGAAAAATCGACCGGCGCAATCCTCAAAGCGATCCGTGACTACAACGCCGTGCACCCGCGACAGAAATGAGGAGGGCAGATGGTCAAGTTCGATCACATGAACCTTCCAGTAACAAACTACCAATCGTCGCGCGACTGGTACGTGCGCAACTTCGGCTTCAAGGTTGAGTTCGAGGTGCCCGAACGCAAGACCTCCGCGATTCAGGACGACGCCGGCTTTACGATTTTCCTCTACGAGCAACCCGCGCAACTCTCGGGCGCGAAATGCTCGCTGACCCTGCAGGTCGATGACGTCGATTCCAAGTACCAGGAACTGCAATCGAAGGGCGTCGCGTTCGTAAATCCGCCCGGAAAATATTTCTGGGGCTACGGCGCCGAACTCCGCGACCCCGACGGCTACCAGATCCTGCTGTGGGACGAAGTCTCGATGAAAGAGAAAGGCGGCTCGAATTAGCCTGAATCGGCTCTCCATCAATAGTTGCGATGTTGCGTTGGGCGGGTGCCCTGCGTAACACTCGTTTTCCAACTGAACGATTGTTTAATGGAGGCCGTCGTGGACAACAGGCTTGGCTTTGGCGTTTTTCTCGCTCCGCATCATCCGATCGGCGAACATCCGATGCTCCAGCTCGAGCGCGACCTCGAACTCGCGACCTTGCTCGACGGCCTCGGCTACGACGAGTTCTGGGTCGGTGAGCATCATTCCGGCGGATGGGAGACCATCGCGTCGCCCGAGATGTTCCTCGCGGCGGCAGCGCAGCGCACGCAGCGCATCAAGCTAGGAACCGGCGTCGTCTCGATTCCCTATCATCACCCGTTCACCGTCGCGCAGAGAATCGTGATGCTCGATCTGCTGAGCCGCGGGCGCGCGATGCTGGGCGTGGGACCCGGCGCGTTGCCGTCGGACGCGTTCATGCTCGGCATCGATCCGATGACGCAGCGCGACCAGATGGACGAAGGCCTCGGCGTGATCATCCGGCTGCTCACCGAGCGCGAGCCGATCACGGTCGAGGGCTCATGGTACCTGCTGCGCGAAGCGGCGCTGCACATGAAGCCGCTGCAGAAGCAGTTGCCGATAGCAGTCGCCTCGATGATCTCGCCGGCCGGGATGAAGGCGGCGGGCAAGTACGGCGTGGGCGTGCTGTCGGTCGCGTCGTACATGCAGGAGGGTCTGACCGCGCTCAAGACGCAATGGAGTTTCGCCGAAAGCTCGGCCAAGGAGCACGGGCAGAAAGTCGATCGCGCGAACTGGCGTATCGTAATGCCGTTTCACCTAGCCGATTCGAAGGAACAGGCCTATCGCGACGTGGCCGACGGGCTCAAGCGATGGAACAACGAATACGTGGTGGGAATCATCGGGCGCCCCGACGGACAGAATTTCGAGGACGGGTACCAGGCGGCGAAGTTCATGGACGAATTCGGCGGCGGAATTTTCGGCACGCCGGAAGACGCGCTCGAGAAGCTGGCCAAGCTGCAGGAGCTGTCGGGCGGCTTCGGCACAATCCTGAGCTTC
>Ga0210393_10000478_pt1 | contig 36012 bp, 88 predicted proteins | sample IncBWC27OmetaG_FD_160068 | JGI IMG/M metagenome (GOLD analysis project Ga0210393, IMG submission 160068) | Forest soil microbial communities from Barre Woods Harvard Forest LTER site, Petersham, Massachusetts, United States - Inc-BW-C-27-O ...
TCAAAAATCTGTTCGCCAAACGTCCACCATCCGAAAAACCCTCACCACCGAAGGCCGGGGACAGATTCGTGGACAAGGTTTGGGGCGATACCATTCTCGCCATTACCCAAATAAGCGATAAGGGCGACCTGATTCGCTACAGGTTCGACCAGATTGATGGCAAGAACTACGAAGGCTTGAAATATCGCAGCCTATGCACTATGCCCGTTTGGTTGCTGAAAAGTCAATATAAGTTCCTTGACAGGAAGTAAAATGTTGATTATTATTGATTTATGAAATACGAAACACGTTCTCAAATCACTGGCAGGTTCATTTCCCGCTCTCACGCCCGTCGCATCGCTACCCTTCGCCGTCAACAGCGCACACGCCCTGAAACGGTTGTCACGGGGCGTCTCTACGGATGGAAGGGCGCGGTTGTCCGTGCTGGCCGAAAAGTCAACCAGTTGCGCCTCGTCACTCTGCATAAGAGTCTCGTTGGTTACGTGCCCGACAATGAACTGTCGTTGGTTACACCTGAAACGGTCAAGGGTTACTTAAAAACAGCCTAACCCAAAACTTTTTGGACTCGCGCTCCCGTCGAGTGTAATATAGAATAAGAGTGGAAAAATGGTCAAGTCAGGAGTCTTTCTCCATCTACCATAAAAGGCCACAACTTATTGCACTCTACGAGATAGCCGAGCAATTCGGTTATTTTTCGTCCCCATAAACCATGACCATCACGATAGGATACTGGGCATTCCCCTTGGCCGCGACAGTTATATGTCTCGTTCTGATGTTTCGACCTTATCATAGAAGCGGGAGTTATGACTTCGGGGAAATCTTCCGACTGCTTTGGTTGGTTCCTATCTCGGTGGCGTGGCTGCTTTACTTTGGTATTCGAGCCTTACTAACGTGAACCATCGCCGCCCATTCAGGATTAAGAGAAGCGATGCGGAGAAAATAATCCGCGAGGCAATGTCAATGACGCCGCAGGTTTGGTGCGACCAGCTTGATGGCAGCGTCAGTTTCTCTCGCCAGCCCACCGACAAGACGCCCGAAGAAGTTTTGCAGATTGGCTTGCGAGAGGTAAATACCTTGTGGAATTTCATTAAGCGCGAGGCAATGTGCGGCGACGAGGCTTACTATGACGTTGGCTGCTGCACTTTGGGTAAAAGGCCCGAATACTTTCTGTGGATTAAGCTATCCATAGAGGACGGAGACAAGTTAGTCAAGAAATACAAATTATGAACCTTCCAATACCTTCATGGGACGAGCTATTCATGCGCGACGTTTATCTGCGAGCGTCCAAGTCGAAAGACCCAAGCACGAAGATAGGCGCGGTATTGGTCAAGGATGGACACGACATTCTCAAAGGCTACAACGGCTTTCCGAAGGGCGTTAAAGACCTTCCAGAACGATACGCTGATAGGGCGGTTAAATACGGAATGGTGGCTCACGCGGAAGCCAATGCTGTTTTCATGGGTGCGCGTTTTGGAATTTCGACGTTGGGCACGACGCTTTATACCCAAAGTCCTCCCTGCCATAATTGCGCTATTGCCGTCATTCAAGGTGGTATCAAAGACATTGTTGTCCACGCTCAATGGCCGGAAATGAACCACGTCGAGGAATGGGTGAAGTCAATCGCTCTTGCGAAGGTCATGTTAGGGGAAGCGGGAATCTCAATTCGCGTCTTTGACAAGGTGTTGGGACTCCAAGGGCTAATCGGAGGCAAGATTGTTGATGTATGAGAAATGAGATTTACTTTACCACCAACCTTACTGAGAATGAACACTACATCGTAGAGGACATTATCAGGCAGTTTTGCAAGGCTAAGGGCTGGCAGGTTTTGTATTATCGAAAGTTCAAGAATGGCCATGTTTCGGGCTACCGTGAATGCAAGATTGTCGGACATATCCCCTCTATCCTCAAAGAGTTGGAATTAAATTCAATAAATATCGGCAACGCCAATAGACAGGTCAAGTTTAAGGAGAAAACCGTCCCTGAATGGCTGGCCGAACGCTTGGCCAAACTTTTCTCTTGACAGGTTGGGAATTGTTGGATAGTCTGATGGTATGTCTGATTACTCAACATTGAAATCAAAACTGCTCACCCTCCAAGAGCAAATGGAGGGACTCGAAGCCGAACTGAAAACCTTCAAGTTCGAGAGTGAATTTAACCGCGAAGAAGCCTTCGACGAAATCGCCACCGCCATTGTCGCCTTCGATGACCTCGAAGAAATCCTTGACAGGGATGAAGAACTTGTTAGAATGAAGGAAGCAACAGCAGAATAACAAATACAAAATGAAACCCAAACCAAAAACCAGCCAGTATCGCAACCGCGCCAGCCGCCTCGTCCGCAAGTCCAAGACCAAGGAAGGCTTGACGCCCGCGCAGAAGGAACGCCTCAAGGAACTCTCCCAGTTCGTGTAAGCTTCCCATCACATGAGATTTACACCAGAGCAAATAACAACCCTCGAACCGAACGAAGTCTTCGTTTTCGGTTCAAACCGCGCCGGGGTTCATGGTGCGGGGGCCGCGAAGCTGGCAGTCGAGAAATTCGGCGCACACTTCGGCGAGGGCGAGGGTGTCCAAGGGCGAAGCTATGCTTTCCCAACCAAGGACGAGAACATCCAGACCCTTCCGTTGGAGGAAATCGAAATCTCCGTCCAAAGGCTATTGAAAGCCTGCCGCATGGCTCCCTCCAAGACGTTTCTGTTGACGAAGGTGGGATGCGGACTGGCCGGTTTGACGGTCAAGGACGTGGCGACCTTGTTTAAGAATTACACGTTGCCTAAGAACCTTGTGCTGCCGATGGAGTTCCACGAAGTCATCTACCCGATGCCGAAACCGCGCTGCCGTTGCTCTTGTAAATGAAGCCTTGGTGCCAGCATATCAAATTCGACTACCTTTTCGGGGATGACCCGTATCCCCGCTGGATTTTAACCAGCCGAGGAATCGAAGCGGGCGACGATTGGAAGTGCTGCCCGGTTTGCGCTCAGAAACGACCCCGCAGAAATAAAAAGAAAAACACATGAACTTGGAAGTGGGACAACGAGTAAAGTATTGGGACGCGGATAATATCCTGCGTTTCGGCTTTTTCTGCTCTGGAAACGAGAAGAAGGTGGTTCTCGCGCTTTTCCCAACTGGCCATAAGCTTTCGGATAATTTTTCGCCGCCGAACATGACTTGGGAAGTTCAAAGGGAGAGAATCTATGAGGGCTAAGGACTTGGAAATTTGCTATAAGGGCATGTCGGCTCCCGTCAAGGAGTTGATTGAAGTTGCCCGCGCTGCCCAAAAGGAATGCGATAAATTCAACTTCCCCGACGAGGACAGACCGATTTTGCACGAAGCACTCGAAAAATTGAAGAAAGCCTGCCCGGACTTTTTCGCATGAAAATCAAACGAACAATCGCAAATACCCTCTATTGGGGCATGGCCGGAACGGTTACGCTATTGATTGGCGGCATTGCCGTCGCCGGGATTTTCAAGGTTGTAGCGTCAATGGTGCAATTTCTTTCCGATTTCTTCTCCGACCCCAAGGCTCGCTTGGCTGTCGGTTTGGTCATTGCGTTCTACGGAACCGGGATTACGGTGCTGCTCCTGATTTTCAAGCTCTTTGAGTGGGCAAATAAAAATCGAAAAATATGAGCTTCCATTTCATACACCGATGGGAGAAATACTCCCTTGAGGGAAAAGATGGCAGCGAACAGCTTTGGCGTCAATGCCGCGTGTGCCACGTCACCCAATTTCTCGCAGTCATCAGCCCTTCTCTGGAACTTCATTCTTCCGCCCGAACCAGTCATCCATATCCCTTGACAGACCCCGAAAAAGTCGTTAGGCTGTATTGATGAAAGTTTTATACGAAGTGTTGGTTCCAACAATGTATGGCTTCCCAAAAGTCACGCCCATCTCCACCCGCCATCACAAAAACTGGGACAAAGAAGTTCAAAAAATCACTGGTGGTTTAACCATTATGAAGCCCGCGCAGGGCAGATGGGTGGACAAGGGCGTAGAGTATCCCGAACGTATTATCCCTGTTAGGATTATGTGCGAAGAAAGGGAAAACTCATTTAAAGCATCCCCCGGTGGAATGACTTCTTGCCCCGACAATACACAAATAACCAAAATTATCCAGTTGACCTTGAGACACTACCGACAGAAGGCCGTGATGTATTATGTTGTCTCCAATGATGTTAGGGTAGTCTATGCTACGGAGTTTAAACTGACTTCATCGCGCAATGGTCAGCGTCCGTGCAACCCCCGCTCGTAGTTTTAGCTTGATGACAATTAGCGCAAAGCAGTTGCAAAATTTTAGGGAATTTCTGGCGGAAGGCCCAAGTATAAATGCTCCCTTTGGTGCCATTGAATACTTCCTGACGGTGTTTTGCCCCGTCGTTATTGATATGGTCAAGCTGTAGATATTTATGCACACCCAAGCCACAACACTTGCATTTTCCTCCGTAGGCTTCGATACAGGCCGCACGGTGTTTGGCGTAAATCTCTCGATTACGCTCGGAATGCTTGTCCAAACACGATTCGCACATGCTTTTGCCTTCAACGCGGGGATTGATGCAACAATATCTGCACAAGCCATTTTGGATAGCTTTTTCTTTAAATGAATGACCGTAACTCAGGTGTTCAAGGTGGTGCTTTTCGCATCGGGTTTTCCCTTCCATGCGTGGGGCACCGCAACGGGTGCAAAGTCCTGCCGCCTTGTATTCAAAATATCTACTGTTCATACCTTTCATTACACGTAGCCGTATGTGGAGAGAAATTAAATCTTGACACGCCCGGAAAGATAACCTAATCTTTGATTATGGAATACACGCCTGATGACTTAATAAAGCTGGTTGGTGCGGTTGCCGGACTGGAACGCGCCGGACAACGTGCGTTTGTTGACTTTGGATATGGCAACGCCGTCCAAAAATGGGAGGAACTGAAATCCGCCCGCAAACAGGAACGCGAGAATCTCCAAAAGGAGTTGACCAGAATCCAAACCCGTTTACAGGAAATTGACGGCAGGACGATTTACGCCGGAACAAAGGAAGTCTAATTTATGAATGACATACGCGAACCAGTTTGGACGGCGGAAAACCAAAACCGCAAATGCGGCGACACGACCTTCGATATTTGTGGATGGTGCAAACACCGTGGCTGCGGCACGATGCGCTACGACACCATGCTCCGAGGCTCCTGTGACCTGATGAAGCGTTACGGGAACGAAGTCGAGTGGGACACCCCCTGTAAAATCAAGGGTTTGGGCAAGGATGACCTCAAGGACATTGTTGAGTCCAAGGGCTACGAAATCAGGGAACACGAAGCCGGTATCAAGCGCACCAACGAGGAAATCGTTGAACTGCAAAAACTGATTCGCAAGGCTCCCAAAAAGCCCTGTCTCCCTGATGCTCGCGGTTGCGACCACTTTCCCCTGAATGCCCGCGTATGGGTGTTCTTGAACGGGAAAAATATCCAATCCACGACTGTCAAGACCGGCTGGTATGCAGGGGTCACGGTCAACGGCTATCGTTCCGGGGATGGGTGCGTCTCGTATGTCTTGGACGAGCTTCCTGAATCTCGCAAGGGTTGGGGCTGTGGTTTCGCGGTGCCCGTGGTCTTGCTGGCTTGGGAATACGAATACTTCAAGCAGAACACCGGCGACTTCAACGACTGGCTGCTGGCCTGCGACAAGAGCTACAACGGGGACAAGATTATCTGTCCCGCAATGAAGAACCTGAAATGAAAAATCCCTACATCGTCCCGCCTTTCGCGGTTCCCGACCATTACAAGCCCACTGTGAGATTTTTCTGGTGGTCTTGGCATCCGAACTACCCCTATTGGTCGAAGTCCTGTTGGGGCGGCAACACGGAGGACGAGGCATGGGACGCCTTGGCGAAACCGATGGCCGACAGTATGCGCTATTATGACAACAGGCTTGTGCGCGAAGGTGACGGACAGTTCACGGTAGTCGCCGCCTCGCCTTGCAAGGAATTAGGAGCTTGGCAGGAAATTGCCCGCGATGCAAATGGCTGGCGCAAACCCACTGACGCCAAACCGATTAAGGGGTGGGATAAATAATTCAATATATGTCTGCCCGCCAAAAGAAAGTCGAACAACTTGCGGAAGTCATCTACCGCGCCCTGTATGCCACGTCCTATGACGGTGGCAACAATTTGAGATACCATGCCGAGCAACTGGCTCAGGTGCTAGTGGACATGATTGACCCGATTGAGTAAAAGTATGACCCAAGCCGAAATAGACGCGGAAAAGCGCGGGAAACTAGAAGGGCTGCGCTATGCGGCCTCCCTTTGCGAGTTTCGCCGATTGCCCATGTATAATGCGTCTTACCATGCGGCCTGCAACGACATACAGATTTTCTGTCTTGCGGCAGTTGAGCGTGTCGAAGCCGGGGAACAAATGGAAAGCCTAGCTATCGCACATTGATTTATGAAGCTGCGTATCTACCACGAATGGCGCAAATACACCCTCCGCGATGACAGTCGTAGATTCTACCTGCGTAAGTGCATCCATTGCGGCAAAATACAGCTACGCGGAATATTGCCCTTGACACCATCGGAAATCCTCAATAGAGTCTAATCATGCGACCTGAATCCGAAAGAAACGTTGACAAAGAATTTCTCCGTAAGAAAGGCTGGTGGCCTACTTCCGCAGACGAAATGACTTGGCTCTGCGAAGGCATGAATCCTAAATACGGCGGGCACACGCTTTCCGAAGCGGTCAAACGCCAGCAGGAAATGGAAATCATCGAGCGCAACGGGGCGTATTTCTACTACGTGCCTGACCGCATGGGTTTTGGCTACTGGATTGGCAAATACATTGACCGAAACCAGACTCCCCGCCGCACTCAATTCACTGGTCTGACGAAAGAGGAAGCTCAAAAACTCGTCACCAAACTCAACAAGGACTCGAAATACGAGCCTATCTTGGGCGTTGACTATCAAGAGCATCAGTGGAACCGCATCATCATCTTCAAAGAGAAGCATGGCGACAGGCATTTCATTGCCCAAACCCGCAGCGACATGGAGAAAATCGCCCTCAAGATTGTCTTGGAGCGCGAGGACGAGGGCTGGTATGATTTTGAATACGAGGAACCTGTCCTGCCGAAAATCGCCTTGGAAAAGGCTGACGAATATGGCGCGACCCTTGCGGAAGCTATCAAGGCCGAATGGAAGTCCTATGAATACTCCCAAAAGCAATGCGCCCAAAGCAAGAAACTCGCCGAAGCTTTGAAGAAAATTGTCAAGGAAAAAGACGGCGACGTGGCTATCCGCTTCCTGAATGAAATGAAGGGCGGCGAATACGAAGCCTTTGAAGTAACCGGCAGCGAAGAATTTTAATTCAATAAATATGCAAACACTACTTAAATTCACAATCCTGAATCGCAAAACGAAGGAACGCACGGAGATAGGCAAATACTACGAAGGATTCCTGCCTTTCTCGGAAGGCACCATCGTCACGACTGGTTTGTATATGCTTCGTGTCGAGCGTGTTTCGTTCTCCGCAGCCCTCTCGCCGACCCTCACCGTGGATTTGGACGAGGCCGTTGCCAGCAGCGACCAAGACAAGATGAATTGCATTGCCATGCTTGAACGTTTCGGTTGGGAAGTGATTTGACTTGACAGGCCCGGAAACATCATCTAATCTCTAAATATGAAGTTACAAAAAGCCCCCGCCCGTAAAATCGAACCCACGATTGCGCTCAAGGACATTAAGCCCGGAGCCTGCGTCCGTTTCGCCCACGATACCATTGAGGACGCTTTCAAGTCCGACCTGTTTTTCATGCGCCTCGACGCCCCGGAAGCCAAAGACCGAGTTCGTCTGGTCAATCTGGCAGACGGCAAGCAACTTGAACGCGACGGCGACCACCGCGTAGTCGTCCATACCTGCACCCTCAATCTCGACCTGTAATTCTATGTTTGGCTCAATCATTTCAGACCTTGACGAGCAAGACGGGTTTCCAAAGCTTTTCAAGCTAACCTCCAAAGGCCAAATCCAAGAATGGCAAATATTCGTGGATGGCGGCAAATTCTATACCGTCGAAGGCATTCAAGGCGGGAAGGCTACCACTTCCAAACCCACGGTTTGCAAGGTAAAGAATCCGGGCAAGGCCAACGCCACCAGTCCCGAACAGCAAGCTTTGAAGGAAGCCGCCGCAAAGCACAAGAAAAAGCTTGAGGGCCAATATTTCAAAACCGTGGCCGAAGCCAGTGGTGGAAATAAGAACTGGTATGAGCCTATGCTGGCCTTCAAGTTCGAGGATTACAAGGAAGGGCTGGTTTACCCGGTCTATTCACAGCCGAAGCTGGACGGTATCCGTTGCATCATCACCGCCGAAGGGATGTTCTCCCGCCAAGGCAAGCCGTTCCCCGCCGTTCCGCACATTTTCAACGCGCTGAAACCGTTCTTCGCCAAAAACAAGAACGCGATTTTGGACGGCGAGCTTTATTGCGAAAAGTTGTCCGACAATTTCCCCAAGCTTGTCTCGCTGATTAAGAAAAACAAGCCGACCCCCGAGGACTTGGCGGAATCGGCCCAAATAATCGAGTTTTGGTGCTATGACGCCCCGCGTATTGGCGTCTATGCCGAGACTGACAAGTTCTATGACCGTTTCCAGTTAATGAGCAGCCTGTTGCTCAACCGTTACGCGAAAATCAAGGTTGTCAGCACCTTCCTCATCTCGAATTACGAACAGCTTACCATCCGTTACGAGAAATACCTTGAAGATGGTTACGAGGGCCAGATGGTGCGCCTCAACGGTGCCTACGAAAATAAACGCAGCAAGAACCTTCTCAAGCGAAAGGAATTTGTGGACGAGGAATATGAAATCGTGTCATTGGAAGAAGGCAAGGGCGGCAGGATTGGGACGGTAGGGTTTATGAACTTCTATTCCCGTGGCGGCAAGCCTTTCAAGTCGAACGTCAAGGGAGAGTTCGATTATCTCCGTAAACTGTGGGCTGACAGATTGAAGCTGGTGGGCAAGAAAGCGACCATCAAATACTTCTCGCTTACGCCTGACCGCATCCCGCGTTTCCCTTACGTCATCGCAATCAGAGACTACGAATGAAAGCAGCAAAACTAACCAAAGCCGAGTTTTTAAACGTCCTCCGCGCCATTGTGGAGTGTGTCGAATCCGATGACTCTTTTGAGGGTTCGCTTAAATACACCTGTCTGGAAGGCGACTGCAAACGCGGCGAATTTCTGGTCAATGCCTTTTGGCGTAACGGCAATTCCCAAGGTCAGGGCGGCTGCGCCATAATCTCCGGGCCAGAAACCATTGAAGCATGAGCAAGATAAAACGCAAATTCAGAAATCCGGTCAAGGTTGAAATCGTCGAATCGGAACGTGGTTGGGGCCAAAAGGTCGAATCCGTCCGCGAGTTTGGCGGCATCAAGTCCGCGCAGAAATTCGCCGACAAATTCAACGCCCCCAACATCGAGAACCACAAGAAAAAACCCCACTACGTTCCCGACTGCTACGTCTTTGCCCGCATTGTGGGATAATCAAAAATATGGAAACTGAAAAACAACTCACCACCTACGAAAAACTCACCGGCCTGCGCCGAATCATCGTAAACCGTGCCGCCGAAGTGATGAACTACACGAATTGGAGCGACGACTTCGCCGCGAAACAGATTCGTGAAATACCGGCCCTTGACCGCTTGCGAGAGCATTTCGGGGAAATAAACATCGCCGAGCTTACCGCCGCGCAGATGGACGAGCTTGGGTTTGGCCGTTGGGACGATTCGGGGTTGCGCCTGATTCCGCTCTGGATGTTCCAATTCCTGCCCGCCGAAATCAAGACGACTAACATCGAAGGGGCGACCACGCTCAAGAAAGCCGACATGGACAACGACCATCGCTTTGGTTGCTTGGCGTATGGCGTGTTCCCAGTGGACTTGAAGAAATGAAAATCCTGATTACCCTCAAAGACCCGGACGGCGTTTCAAATTCGCTCGATGACTGCGCCCGTGGGCACGTTCAAGACCCTGCAAATATGGAAGACTTCAAGGCGAGCCTTGAGGACGACATTAAGAAATGGGTGCGATGGGGTGAATACGTTTCGATTGTCATTGACACCGATAAGGGGACTGCCACAGTCGTCCCTGTTGAATGATGAAACGCTCGTTTTTCTTTCACTACAACAAGCCAGCCTCGAAATCCGCTGGCCGACCAAAGCTGTCGGTTCATTTTCGAGACACATGCTACATCGTGGACAAGGTTGTCTGCCATGTGGGTGTCGAATCGAAAAATAACAAACGCCAGCCCCATTGTGTGATGAAGGGAAAAGCCTTCCTAGTCGAAGTGAAGGAGGAAAACGGCCTATCAACCGCTTCCATCCTCTGATTTAAAATTCAATAAATATGACACTCAAAACATACATTGCCGGTTTGCAGGAAATCGCCGAAAAACATCCCGGTGCCATCGTCGTCTATGCGGCTGATGACGAGGGAAATAGCTACAGTCCCGTGCATTACACCGGCACCGTTGGCAATTTCAAGGACGGCGAGTTCCAGTCGCAGAAAAATTTGAAGGACGCCGGGGATGATTCCCCTCTTAACGCCGTGTGCATCAATTAGTTATTGACACGGGTTCAAATATACAAGACACTTGGATTATGAAGAAGCTAAACATCACAGACACAACGAACAGCCTCTACGAGAAGCTGGTATCCGACCTTCCGTTCACGGAGGAAGATAATTCCGCCCTCGCGCAGATTGTCAAGGAGTTTCTCATGGAACACCCGGACAGAATCCATGACCTTATCGGTGGAGAACTGATTCCAGACGAAGGCGAGGAAGTATGACCTTGACGCTCACCAAAGATGAAGTCAGGAAAATCCTTGACGGGGAATACGTTAAGGGCGACTTTGAGAAGCATTATCGCCACAATGGGGGCTATCAGGACGTGATTTTCACCCGCGACGGCAAGCATTACCAGTTCACCTATCTCTGGTTCGAGGATGAAGGCGTGTATTGGGACAACACCTACGAAGCCACCGAAGTCGTTGAGGCCGAAAGGGTCGTAAAATACTGGAAAAAAGTCGAATGAACTTAGACGCGAGGGCAAGAAAGATAGTCACCGATATTGATGACTTGGTAACTAAAATTCACGCTGAAAGGGGTAATAAATCCGTGGATGAAATGATACAACTTGTTCGTGTCGGGCGAATTACAATTCTTAAAAAAGCCATGCGAGACTATGCTAAGAGCCGTCAGTAATTTAATTCGATAAATTTGCGCCCTTGCGGATATTTTCCTCTGCCCACAGCGGTTGAAGATTTGTGTAATGGAAGCAGGTTTTCTGTTGAGTGGGGTCTGTCAAATCAAAGGAGGCTATCGGACGGATATGGTCTATGTGCCACCCGTGTAAGCTGTGATTATCCCACGTCATGCCCGGTTTCCATTGAGACTCAAGATGGGTTTTAAGTTGCTCAAGTGAACATCCTACCAAGTGCAGGGTTGGGTTGGTTTTACGAAGGTTTTGGCGTCCAAGGGATTCGTTGATTCTTTTGCGAAGGTTGTCCTTTAGTCGAAAATTTACGTCGGTTCTGCGCCTGTTGCTGGCGTAAGCTCTAAAATACGCACGTCCGGCTGGGGTTTTGAATTTTCTGCGGGCTTTTCGTGTGATTGCGATACGGTTAAGCTGATAATATCTTTGAGATTTTTCAGTGTCACGTTTCTTTCGGCAGGAGTCACACAGGGCATCATAACCATGCCAAACCCCATTGACGTATTTATCCCCTCTTTTGGTCACAGCTTTGAATTGTGTGATAGGAAAAGTCCCAAGGCATCGTTTGCATGTTTTCTCTTGCATCATAAGTAATTACACCTAAATCAGTAAGAATGATAACGAAAATTGAGAATAAACTTGACAAAGCCTGAGAGTCTTGGTAGGATAGTATTACAGTTAAACGAAAAACAAAAACAAACTAAGTCAAAAATCCATGAAAACGCCGCCATATATCATAACTGACCACTCCATCACCCTCGTCATCGGCAACAAGCCCCTCACGATGGTCGCTTCCAACGCCTCCTACAGCGAGGTCAAGGCCCGTATCGCCCGTGGCGACTTCAAGGGCATCGAAGACCTTTTTGACGCTGGCAAGGCTCTGGCCCAATACGTCAATGGCAAAATCGCCATCGTCGGCAACACCGTTCGTTTCAACGGCAACGTCGTCCACAACTACGTGGTGGACAAGATTATCGCCTTCCGCAAGCAGGGCTTACCCTATCAGCCGCTCCTGAACTTCCTTGAGAAGCTGTTGCAGAACCCGAGCCAGCATTCCGTGGAAGGTCTGTATTCCTTCTTGGAGAACGGCCTGATGCCGATTACCCCCGAAGGTAACTTCCAGTCCTACAAGGGCGTTCAGGACAACTTCTACTCCGTCCGCAACGGTTCCCTGACGTTGCTCAAGGGCCGCGCTGATTCGTCCGGCCACATCTACAACGGTGTCGGCGAGGAAATCGAATGCCCGCGCAACGAAGTCAGCGATAACTTCAACGAAGGCTGCGCCCGTGGCCTGCACATCGGTTCCCTGAACTACGCGAAGGGTTGGGGCAAGCGTGTGGTCATCGTCGAAGTCAACCCCGCTCATGTCGTCTCCGTTCCAAAGAACGAGGTCGAGAAGATGCGCTGCCACGCCTACAAGGTCGTGGGTGAGTTCAACGCCCCGCTTGACCAGAACTACACTGTCGGCACCACCGAGCAGTTGTCCGCGAAGGCCAAGGCCCAAAAGCGCGACTCCAACGGGCGTTTCGCCTAATCCGAACAAATTCCGAATCCCACAGGGGGCTAGGTAATAAACCGGGCGGCTAGTCTTAGGACTGGTCGCCCTTTTTTATTCAATAAATATCAACCCCAAACTATAATAAGCATGAAACAAAAACTCTCACTACTTCTGTTGGCCGGGTTGCTGGCGTTGGCGGGTTGCAGGAGCGATTCTGCGTCCGCGATGCCCGAATATCGCCCGACCCCTTCGATTGACCTGTCCAACCCGGAGAGCCAGCGCAATTACGACGCCTATCTCAAGTGGCAGGCCGAACATGACGCACAAAAAGCCAAGCAATAAGCTTGACTTACGGGGAGGATTTGGTAGAGTAAGGGGAATGAAAATCCTTTTCCTCGATATTGATGGCGTCCTGAACAGCGAAGAATCGTTCCACCTGAACCATCAGGCTCGTTGCGATGACGCCCACCGTAATGGCCGCGACGGGGCTTCCTTCAAGCCGGAATTTTGCTGGCCCTTGGGACACCTTCACACGCCCCTGATTGCCCGTCTGAATCAAATCATGGAGGACACTGGTTGCTTCATCGTCCTATCCTCGTCTTGGAGAATCATTTGCGACTTGCCGGATTTGCGCGGCTGGATGAAGCAGAAGGGTTTCGAGTTTGGGGACAGGATGATTGACAAGACGGACAATGACCCGCAGGACGCCCGTGGCGGGCAGATACAGCGTTGGCTGGACGCGCACCCCGAAGTGACTGCCTACGCAATCCTTGACGATGATTCCGAGGATATTGTCGGAACCTACACCACAAAACATCACCACAACAACTTTGTCCATACGCCTTTCATGTATGGCCTTCAAGACGAGCAGGTTGGACAGGTGTTTGAAATTTTGAATCGCAGGAATAAGTCCTTGACAGTTTGAGAAGTGATTGGTAGTCTAATTATGGTCTGAGCGGTAGCTGGACGTAAGGCAGTAGTCGGTGGCTAAAACAGGAAGTGGCAGGAGTAATTGCCCTGCTTACCCTGATAAATCTAAGGCGAATCGAGCGTCCGAGGGGCTAACAGCCCTTCCTGACCACCAATTTAATGAAAAAAAAGAATCTCATAGTGGCCTATCAAACGCCTGACGGCGAACTTCATCCCGTCTGCATGGCCTACAGCCATTTCCATTTGGGCGTGGATAATGCGGCGGTGTTTACCGAAGACCAGCAGATTCGCCTCGCCATTGCCGCCGTCAAGAGCCAGAAGGCCCACTGGAAGGGTTTGTCCCGCGATGGGGCGTTTGCCATCATCAATATTGACAAGCCGCACGGGTATTCCATTTTTCTCGAAAACGCTGGCGGGATTCTTGCCCACAACTACAAGGGACAAATTCGTCGAGCGGCAATCAGGAGCATTAACGGCATGAGCGCGGCGGCATGGTATGAGAAGCTGCGCGAACGCAAGTCTTTATGCGTCGTATGAGATTTGAAGAACGATGGGCCTTAACGAAACATGGTCTGATAATTCCTACCATCAAGTATGGGGATTTTAGCCAAGTCATTCTCCTACCCCTTTTTCTGTTGAGGTTTCCGAGGCAGGATTGGCCAGAGATACCAATGTATCGTGACTTCCCGGCCCTGCCCGGAACAAATACGTGTGTTCTAGTCTATGGCAAGAAACAGATTGGCTTGAGCATAGATTCAAACGGGGAGTCCATTGGGGTAAGTCTTAGCCATCCCGTATCTAAGTATTGGTTGTCTATTTTGCAGCCAATTTGGAACGCTCATAAGCCTAAATGCCCGACGTGCCGCGATACTGGTTGGGACGGAATAGGATACACACTAACCTGTGTTGATTGCGGAAAGTCCAAATAAATATGATTAAATTTAAAGACATGGCGATAGGCCAGCGATTCTTCGCATGGGGCGATTGCGTCCTGAACTACAATTACCCGAAATGGTGCCTGTTGGAAAAGGTTGACGAAAGCACAGCCAAGGAAATCATGGCTGACGGCAGCGATGGCATCAAGACCGGAATGGAAACGGCGGGGAGTTTCATCCCCGAAGTCAAGCACGTTTTCCTTGTCGAAGTCAGCGTCCTGAATCCCATTGACAAGCCCGGAACGATTCAAGGTCATGTGGAGAAATTCTTGCAGAACGTCAATGACCTACAGACGCAAATCGGAAGTTCCTCCAACTTCACCATAAAACTCCTTGACAAGAGTGGAAGCGTTTGATAAGGTTAGAGCGTAATGAAATTCGTGAAAGCAAATCTCGACGGCGAAGAATTGAGATTGACGATTGAGGGCTTAGAAAGCCTTTTGGAAAACATGAAATCTTGGGGGCAAAAAGCTCCATTATATTCTCCCATGCGAGAGGTCTTTCTTGCTCAATGTGAACAAAGAAAGGCGCGAATATCCGGTCTGGTTGAATACTTTCAGATAGGATTGCTCAATACTCCGAACGGACAATTTATCGGAGACAAAATTTAACGGTGGATAGCTCAGGTTCAGAGCGCAAGCTTAATAAGCTTTCCTGAAAAGGATAGCCGCACATTACCCGAGAGAAAGCGGAAAAAGTTGGCCGTGAAATTGACGGCAGAACGTTCGTGAGTAAAGCGGATATGGGTGGTTGTTGGGTTCAGGAGTAGATTACATCTACGAGGTCGAAGAATGAAATCCTTCTCCACTGACCATTTTGTCACTACATTACTTTCCCGTAGTGACATTCTTAGTGTAATATCTGATATGAACGAGTCAGATTACATTGGAAAAACTTTCAACCGCATTACCATCATCGGGAAAGACGAAGAACGCACTACCAAAGATTGCTTCTATGTTACTGGCAAATGCACTTGCGGACGTATCAAGAGTTATGCCCGCCACCGATTGATGGGAAAGGATGCTCCGCAAAGCTGCGGCTGCATTCAAAGAGAACTCAAGGCTGGTAAGAAATATCTCCCACCGGGAGAGGCCGCGATTCGTGAAACATGGAGAATTTACAAAGAGAATGCTAAACGTCGTAAGTTTTCTTTTTCCATTGATTTATTGAATTTTAAATCATTGACCCAAAAACCCTGTCATTATTGCGGGGCACCACCAACCAACGTCCACAAAACCCGCACAAAGACGCCAGATTCTTGTTCTTATAGCGGTTTAGACCGAGTGAAGACGCGAGAGGGATATAGCGTAGAAAATGTCGTAACCTGTTGTGCAGTTTGTAATTGGATGAAAGGGACGATGGAATACGCCGAATTCATCAAACAGGTCGAAAAAATATCGAATCACTTGAAAAGCCTTGACAGGAAGTGAATTTTGGTTTAATTTCAGTATATGTTTGCGACACATAACTCAGCCGTCGAGTCCTTCCAATTCAGGTGGGCGGAACCTTTGGGCTATCCCGAGTGTCCTTACATGAAAAGATGGGTTTTTGTGTTTTTCGGTTACTCTATTCGCGTCCATCACTGGATTCGCAGCGACGACAAACGTTTCTTTCATTGTCACCCTTGGAACTTTCTGACCATCGTTCTCAAGGGTGGTTACACGGATGTATCGCCGTCTTTAGACCTGTTTCTTGACGCTCAGGAGCCTATTAGAGAGACTTTGACGGCTGGAATGGTCAAATACCGTCGCGCCGAACACAAGCACTATGTTGATGTTCCCGTGGGCGGGGCATGGACTCTGCTTCTGGCCGGACGCAAAAAGCGCAAGTGGGGCTTTTGGATTAAGCCTAACCAGTTTTTCCGACCACTACGATATTTCAGTAAATACGGACACCCGCCCTGTTCGGAACAGTGATTAGCTCTTAACCAGCAAGTCAACAGCAAGCAGAATAACAGCAACCGGGATTAGGGGCCACGAAGGTTTGACAAGGGCACCAATCGCCAAGGCGAGCGCGAGAACGGGCAGGATGACATGAATGTTGTTCATGCCTTATTATATTGGAAGTCAGGTATTTATCCAAGGGGAAATCCCCGATAGAAAATGAAAACTGTCAGAGAATGGACAAATAAGGCGATGGATACGACTTTTCGATGGGATTTCGAGAAGTTGATACAATCCATTCAGATAGATGCCTTTAAAGCGGGGCGCAAATCCGCCCGCCACGTTTGCCGCGAAAGCAAGACCTGTGCCTGCGATATTCAGGGTTTGGAACCCAATGAAGAATGTCCGGTGCATGGCGCGGGGGAATATCCTCCCCGTTGCGGAACCTGCGGGCGTTTTATCACCCGCGACAATAAATCTCAATAAATATGAGCCTTTCACAAGACCCGGAACAACTCGAAAATCTTCCCTCCCGCGAAGTCATTCGTGTCAGCGACACCTACGACCACTATTGGGGCGAAGGGATGCCTTGGGCGCGTATGAACCGTTGGTTCGAGGCTCAGGAGGGGCGCAATGTTGACCGCGTTTTCCACGACTTCGTGCATCTGAAATGGCTGCTGGCCGAATATCGCACCAAGGAACAATTCCGCCGCCACATTGAAATGGACACCTTCGTCGTGGATGGAAGGGTTTGCTACTACGACGCTTACCACTCCCGCTGGCAAAACGAGCCTTGGCAGGTTGTCGAGAAGCAGGCTCGCAAGACCATCTACGTCAATCCGACTACACACACCGTCGAAATCTTCAAGCCTCCGACGGACAAAAGCTGGAAGTCCCGCTGGTATGCCGAACGTGCGGCGAAGGTCAAGGTGCTTGGCGATTACCACCAGCTTTACAAGAAAGACGGTATTTGGTATGAAGTCAAGGCGCAAAAGGCCACCAACCGTATGCTCCACTTCACCCCTTGGCGTTGCCCCTTGAAAAAGCCGGATGACATTCTGATGGAAAGCGGCGACTCGCCCTTGGGCCAGCCCATCCAAATCATCCTCAAACGCCAGCTTAACAGCAAGGAACTGCGTAAACATGGCTTGGCCAACGACTTGAAATAATCTATGAAAATAAGAAACGAGAAAGTAATTGACGTGTCCGATTGGGACGGCTTGGTTGAGAAAACGTATGGCAGGCCATACAGCTTCCAACAGCAAGACGGGTGCCAGAGCAGGGGTAGTTTCCGCTTTAGCGTCCCGAGCGACGAAGCCTGCGACTTTGAAAGCGAAACCGTGCCGGAAATCGTCAACCATGAAACGATGGGCGTGAGCTTTGCCGCATGGCTCAAACGCGACCCCAAGGCGAAATTGGCCGGGGAGAAAGATTGTCCCGATTACTGTATCGAATTGTGGTGGCACCGCAATTTCTATCCTGAATTTCAAACGGTGGCGAATGACCTTCACGCCAAGGGACTTCTGGAAGCCGGGGACTACACCATCAACATTGACTGGTAAATAAAATTCAATAAATATATGCTAGGCTACATCATACTCATTCTCCTGTTGGCCGTGTTTGTGGCGGCGTTCATCGTCGTCCGCAACCAGCGCGACAAAATCTACGATTCGATGGTCGAATATCGTCGCATGTATTGGGCTGAATGTGACCGTGCCGACGACTTGGAAATCAGGCTCATAGACGGGCCGAAACCCCCAAAGGATTGACGTGGAAAGACTTACGCTTAACCAGCAAGAGGATTGGCAGACATGGAAGCAGTCTATGGGGCGTTATTCGGGCATTGACTTCGACAAGGAGCCTACCCATTATCCGTGTATCTTGTTGTGGTTCAACTATGATATTCGAGGCTCCAAACATGATGGGGGTGGCCACGATTTTGTTTACAGGGAAGATTTGGAAAAGCTTTGATTTTCCCTTGACAGTTCAAGAATTATCTGTCAGAGTAATAGAGTAGTCGCAGTAAAAACCTAAACTTAAAACCTAAAATGATTCAACTCGACAAACCCAACACGGTAATTTCCAGCGGCATCGAAAACGCTGTCTCCTTCGGCATCAAGCAGGAAGGACTGGCCCACATCTTCTCCGTTCTCCGCAATCAACTGTATTCTGACAAGACCCTCGCCGTAATCCGCGAGTATTGCACGAATGCCGTTGACGCCCATGTCGAAGCCGGGAAAGCCCTACTGCCCATCAAGGTCACGCTGCCCTCCCGCTTCAATCTGGTGTTCAAGGTGCGCGATTTCGGCTTGGGCCTGACCGAGCAGGACATTCAGGACATTTACGCCTTCTACGGCGAATCCACGAAGCGCAAGAGCAACGCCATGATTGGGCAGTTGGGCTTGGGCAGCAAGTCGGCTTTCGCCTACGGTGACAATTTCGTCATCACTTCCTACACCAACGGAACCAAGACCACCTACAACGCCTTCATTGACGTGACGCAGATTGGTCAAATCGCCAAGTTGGGCAGCGAACCCACCGACGAGCCGAATGGTGTTGAGATTTCCATTGGCGTCCGCGAGGATGACGTGGAAGATTTCCACAGCAAGGCCGAGAACCTTTTCAAGTATTTCAAGGTCAAGCCGGAAATTGACGGCGCGGATTTCAAGTTTGAAGCCCGTGTTCCCATCATGGAAGGCAAGGGCTGGCGCGTGTTCAGCGGCACTTCCGTTGCCGTCATGGGCAACATCGGCTACCCGCTCGAAAACCACACGAAGGACAACCAGATTGCCGAAGCTTTGACGGCGGGCATTGAAGTTGATTTCAACATCGGCGACTTGGAAATTTCCGCCTCCCGCGAAAAGCTGCAATACACTGACCGCACCAAGGCTGCGGTGGAAGCCAAGCTGCGTGAAGTCATCAAGGAAGCGGGCGAGCAGTTGAACAAGCGTTTCGCCGCCTGCGCGACGTTGTTTGACGCGATGAAGCTGTATGGACAGGTCATGGACTACGGTTCTAGTCTGTATCCCCTGCGCGGCCTGTTGAAGAAGAATCTGATGTTCAACGGCACTTCGATTTCGAGTAGCCGCCTACACTTCCAAACGCCGAATGACGGTAGTTGGAACGTGCGTGAATACAGCCTGACCTACCGCTCGAAGCGCGTCCGCTCGAATCAGGTCAACGTGATTGACTGTGACGAAAAGACGGTTGTGGTTCTGAACGACTTGGGCCTGCGCGGTGGGATTCCGAATCGCGTCCATGCCAATGTCATGGCGGGCAAGCGTGTCTATGTCGCCTACTATGCGAACAAGGACAGCGCGAAGTTCTTGAAGGAAACCGGACTGGTGGATGCGAACTGCATCCTCCTTAGCTCGCTGCCGAAAGTCAGCTTGGCGACTGCCGGTAATTCCGGTGGCGGGGCGAAGAACAGCAAGCACGGTCTTAGCGTGTTCTCCTTCGATTACGCCGCTTCCAAGAACATGACCCGCTATTCCAGCCGCAATTCCGACTACTGGAAGCCCGAAACGGTGGACGTGGCGAATGATGCCGGTGTCTATGTCATCATTGACCAGTTCAACTTCCAGACCCGCAACAGTGGTTGGGATAGCCCGAGCGACATGCGCCGTCTGATTGAACGCTTGGAAAAGTTGGGCATCACGGTGCCGACCATCTACGGGTTCAAGGCCAAGCAGTTTGAGAAGGCCCGCAAGAACGCCAAGATGGTTAGCCTGTGGAACTGGCTCGACACCACGCTGGCCGCGTATTTCACCACGAATGACATTTCGCAGAAGCTCGCCAATCGCATCGAGTTCAACAACAACAGGGGTTCTGAAAGTTGGATTCGCACCTTGATGGCCCACGCCAGCGAGTTGACTCCCAAGACGAGTGCTGCCGGGACTGCGGAGTTCCTGCGCCATCTGGAATGCTCTGGCGAAGCTGCGAAGCTGGACGCTTGCGCCGAGTTTTCGGGTTACGTGACGCTGGTGAAGCCCGAGTTCACCATGTCCGAAATTGCGAAGGACTTCAACGCGAAGTATCCCTTGCTCAAGTTCGTCAACTTCGGCCAGCCGAATAGCTGGATTGCGACACTCGCATACATCAACTTGGTTGGGTAAGTTTTAGGTCTTACTCGATTACTCAGGGCGGCGGGGAGAGTTCCTCGCCGCCCTTATTTAATTCAATTTAATGCAACGCACACTCAAAGATGCAAGTTGGGATAAGCCTTATGCCGTCATCGGCATCATAGACGCTTACGGGGCCATCCACCATCGCCCTGTGACCCTCAACAATGATGCGAAGTCCCATGACCATTACTGGCCGGGGCAGACCCATAAGCGTTGGCGTTTGACGATTTCCGAATGGCAGTTGGAGAACAGCGTCCTGTCCCGCGAAAACAAACTGACCCCGGAGGAAGCGGAGGACGTGTATGCCGTGTGTCGTAAAGCCTATACCCCGCCTCGCTGGTTGGTCAAGGGCGAGGAATGGGAGGCGTTAGGTCGTCCGCGCTCTGGCAAGGCTTACGACGCCCACTGTGCCAAGTGGGACGCTATTATGGCCAAACCGCAATGGCCATGAGATACGAACGCCGCTCCTATCATACGTGGTATGTCTGGACGCCCAAGGGCAGGCTCTATTGTGTCTCCACCCTCAACCGCAAGCGCATGATGAAACAGCTTAAACGCTCTAGGAAAAACCTGCGAAAATTGGGCCATTGGGCTTGACAGGCGGGAAAAGACTGGTAGATTCATTATATGGCCCGAAGCAAAAAGACTAATCCGAGTCCCAAGAAGGTTGTTGATTTGTCCAAGGTGGACATTAGCAACGATTTCCGCGATTTTCCTCAACTCTACTCGACCCCCGAGGACATTCAGAAGTATATCGGCGAGCGCAAGTTGGACGTGCCCGTCCTGAGCCATATCTTGAAGCTGCGCGAAACCGGGAAACTCGATGCAACCCCCACGGAATTAGAGTTTTACTTCGCGGAACTGTTCGATTACATCTACGACGTTTACCGTGTCCCGGTGCCGGAAACTTATCGCCGCATGGACGACTGGTTGCAGCATATCGAACTGGAACTGGTCTATGGTGGCTTTGCCCATGTTCGTGCCCATGCGTATGAATTTGCCCTTAACCGCTACCGCACCCACAAAGAGTCCGAGGCCATATTCAAGGACATTGGTGTTGAGCGCGACCCGCTGCCCCAAATCAACTGTGTCACCAAATTGGAGATAGAACACCATCCCCAATTCTACATCAGCACGAACCCGAAGCTGATTGAGTCGTTTTGGATTCACTCGTCCCGCCACTCAGGGCAACCCGAACGTGTTGGCGATGAAGCCTATATGCGAGTCCATGTTTACCCGGACAGGGTTTACATCATGGGCTGCGACGACTGCTCCTACACCTTGCGAACCAAGAACGCTGACGAGGCTAAGGCTTTCGCGGAGTATCTGAAAACCGCCGCCCCGGTCTGGTGCTTTGGGAATTTTAAGCAGATTCACAAAGACCTTGAATTTACGAATTGACAAGGGTAGAAAACCTGCTAGGATTAGATTATGGACTGGCAACCGACAATGCGACATGCTGAAATTAACGGAGTCAAGCTTACCGAAGGACAGGCTATGACAATCCATGCCGCTTTAGTGGGTTTCTCGCAGGATTTGAGGGCCAACGGTCTTGGCGAGGACGAGCATGGAAAAACGATGACCCGTCTCTATCTCAAAAACATCCAGAGCCTTTTTGACCTTTACCTGAACAAGTAAACTATGGGTTACGAATACATCCAAACCACGGAAGTCAAAGGCGTTACAGCCGAGAAAGTCGCCGACGAAATCTCGAAGCTGATGCAGCTACGCTGTGTCAACAAAATCGTCGTAAAGCACGTCGGCGGTTGGATTTACGACATTTCCTGCGAGAACGAGGAACATGGAGTCACTTACTAACATGCCTAAAGTAACCAAAGAACTGATTCGCAAATTTGAAATCGGCGACCCGTTGACCGATAACGAATGCCGCGCCCTGTATGACTTTTTCGCGGAGCTACAGGATAGCCTGTCACTGATGGGTGCGGAATACCATATCGCTTGGGTGCCAATCATGCACAAACGAAACGCGGTGGAGGGTTATCTTCGCGCCCGCAACAAGAATGTATGAACTGGTGGAAGCAACGCCGCAATGGTCAACCGACCAAATCCAAGTCCAAAAAAGGCTCGTTCTTTAACAGCGCGAACGTTACTTGGGTTTGCCTCAAGCACGGTAAGACTTCCCGCTCCCGTTTTGGCGCGTCCTGCCCGGTCTGCCGCGAACCTATGAAGTCTATGGGCTATCGTTGGCGTGTGGGACGCAATGGGCAGCTAACCAAGCAAGAAAACTTTACAAAGTCCAAGCTAGACCGCAGAGCATCAAGAATATGAGAACATCACAACTCGAACCGGCTCTCAAAGAGTCATTCACTGAAATCGAATCGGCCACCAGCCGTAAACGCGGCAAAAAGCTTTACATGACTGTCAAGCTTAAAAAGTGGAGTCTGGACAACCATCGCCTCATGTTGAAGATTCAGGAGGCGTTGAAAAGCTACTTCCCGCGCATTTCCATGACCAGTTTCGGCGGGGAGAATGCCACGTTCCGACTTAACCCTTGACACGCCCGAAAATCCTGATAGATTAAGTATATGAAAGACCTACTCGAAGCGTTGCAAATCATGGCGAAGTATATGGACGACGAGTATGCTCCCACCTGTTGCGAGCATGACGTGCTGTATGTCCCCACGGTTGACTACGACAAGGTATCCGCTGCCGACAAAAAGCGTCTGGATGAATTGGGATTCATTGAAAACACGGACGGCGGGCAGGGGTTCATGTCTTATCGTTTCGGAAGTTGCTGATTTATGACTACGTTATCCAAAGCCCGCGCAGACCAAATCGCCGACGAGTGGAGTGGAGCTTATCGCGCTGATTACAATGGCCGCGAAGTTTCCGTCCAGATTATCCGCGCATTGTTCGAGGAAGGAATTAACAAGGCCGACGCGAGGGAAATCTATTTCTCGAAACACCTTCGCTGGTTCTTCGACGGACAGGGCGACAATGTGCCGGTGAAGGTCGCGGCGGAACGCTTCAAGGCGTATCTTAAACGCAACGCCAACTCCGTAAAAAGCATGTTCAAGAGCGAACTGCAACGCCCCTTGTCCGTTCAAGGACTGGGATGGAACGAGTGATTTATGAAATTCCGAGAGCTAAAGGTAGGCGACACGTTCCGATTCAGGTCGGAACATAGCCCGGAAGAAATCCGCAAGAAAGTCGCCTATCGAAAGTATGTGGACTTTCAAACTCGCACCATTTATGGTCTTGGCCCCGGCGACCCGAATTACGTGAAAAAAGCAAGGGGCGAATCGCCAGTAGTAAAAGTATGAAGCCCGGATATACGCTGGTCTATTTTGAATGTTGGACACACCCGCAGTCGGGTAGAGTCTTTCGCCAAAAGACCACAGAGCATTCTAGGTCGCTGGCAAAGTTGCAGAAACTTATCGTTTCTCGCAGGAAGCTTTACAAACAATGGAACAACGGACGCTTCATAAGGGGCATACGTTATTTCGAGACTTTTGAGATATGTTAGACATAGCACCAAACGAATTTTTCCTCGAAGAAATTGTCTTCCTCGAAACCGTCATCAAGCGCATGGCGGGGCGAGACGTTGATTCGTGGGCAGTCTTTACCAAGGAACCGGCGAACCAAAAAGGATACGTCTGGTGGGTGAACAGATACGAGCATGGCGGGCACATCCTATCTCCCATGTGGGTGAAGGAAACCCGCAAGAAACTCGTTGGCAGGCCATTGGCTGAGTGCATTAAGCTCGCCCTGTCTTACGAGAGGTCTTACGCGGACGGTTGGTAATTTAATTCAATTTATATGGAATTTCACAAGCATTGGACTTTTCAGGAGCGAAGCGTGGATTGGGCGCACAAGTGTTTCGGCCCCGTCATCGTGAACAACACGAAGGAGCGCGGGCATCGTTTCCTTGAGGAAGCTGTAGAACTGTTCCAGTCAATCGGACGCCCCAAAGAGGAAGCTCTGGCGTTGGTGGATTATGTCTATGGTCGCCCGGTGGGTGACAGGCAGCAGGAGATTGGCGGGGTAATGGTCACGCTGGCCGTTCTCTGCGCGGCTCTAGGCGAGGACATGCACGAACTTGGCGACACGGAACTGGGGCGAGTCATCCAGAAGATTGATAAAATCCGCGCCAACCATCAAGCAAAAATTGCAATCAGACCACCAACAGAAATTTAACCATTATGATTACTGACTCCATTGTGTCCAGTTGTGGTGGGTGGGACGAGGCCGGTGAATACGGCGACGTTCAACTCTATCAAGCCGTTCTTGCCATTGATACCAAAAAGTTCAAAAAGGGGCAGACCGTCGAGACTATAAGCTTCGTATTCTCCAAGAGCCTGTGCCAAATTTGGGACAAGGCGGGCTGCGAAAGCGCAGATGGGTGTCAGCCTATGGAAGTAATTGAGGAATTTGCGCTCGTTCTCACGCCCGTCTTTAACCTGTAATGCGCGTAAAATTCCAAGTCCCCATTCACGACGTTGCCGTGGTTGTAACAGTCACGGATAACATTCCCGCCGCCTACAAGAAAGAGTTCGGTATAGAGATAGGCGACAGTCGGATGGCGTGTCTAGGCTATCATGGCCGCAAGTTCGGATTGTTTTTCGAGCCTGCCGCCAAACGCAGACTGGAAATCGTCGCACATGAAATCTTTCACCTGACCCACCGCATTCTTGAGAAGAACTGCATGAATTTTGACGAGTTGCACCATGAGCAGGGTGCGTATCTCTGCGAATATCTGACCAAGCGAGTGCTGAAAATTCTGAACCAAAAGCAATGAAACCCAAACGCATCTATCTAGTCCGTCACGGCCAGTCGGAAGGCAACGTGGATAGGGCTGTTCGCGCTCTAAAGCCCGATTACGCCCTCAAGCTTACCGAAACGGGCATTAGGCAGGCCGATGCCGTGGGCAGGGAGCTACTGCAACAGATAGGATTGCAGCCAGTCCAGTTCTATATCTCCCCGTTCTGGCGCACACGTCAGACCTATCAGCAAATCGTGAAGTTTTTCCCGCTCTCCAATTTTTACGAAGACCCTCGCCTTCGTGAACAGGAATGGGGTCATTTCAGGGACGAGCAGCGTGACGTGCCTTTGGAAAAGGAGCGCGACAGCTATGGACACTTCTACTATCGCCTGCCTGATGGCGAGTCGTGCGCTGATGTTTACGACAGGGTAAGCGACATGATTCAAACCATGTGGCGTGACTTTGCCAAGCCGGAATATCCGAGCGAGGTTATCGTGGTCAACCACGGCATGACCATGCGTGTGTTTCTCATGCGCTGGCTACACTGGTCGGTGGAAGAATTTGAAATCATTGCCAACCCCGGCAACTGCGAATATCACTTGTTGGAACTGGACGAGCGCACCGACAGGTATAAACTGGTCACAAAGCCGCGCCGTTACGAGAGTTACAATCACCCTTACCAGTTTGATTGGAAAACCGCGTGAACCAATATATTTCATTTTTAATCGCCACCGGGGACTTACGCTGTGTCGAGCAAAGGTTTGGCAAGCGCAAGTATCAGTGGTTCCAAACAGTTAGCCCTTGGCTGGACAACGGAAGGGAATTGGATGCGTGGATGATTCCAATTCTTAATTGTGCTTGACAGACCCCGAATGCTTTGGTAGGGTTAGAACATGCAAGACGAACCAGTAATCGGGTGGCCTTTGGAAGATGCCTTGAAATTGATTTCCGAGGCGTATGACATTTACGCTTGGCTGGACGTGAACAAAACTACCCATCGTTCCATTCGCCTGACGCCCGAAAACGCGAGACAGTGGTGCATCGAAGTCGCCGGGGATGGATTCAAGAAAATCCCCCTGTTTCGCAACGGCACCACGATTTTTCTCGGCAGCGTCGAGGGAAGAATTTAACCCTTGACAAGCGGGGAAAAGGTGTGTAGGGTTAGAGTATAAGATTTTTCGTTCTTTTGACAATTATAGTCTCCGTGTCATTCGTCTAATGAAGGACAATCGGGCCTTGAACCCGAAAAGTATAGGACGCAATGCCTTTATGATAAACGGCGGCAAGGGATTGAGTTTTGATTGTAAAACATGCCGTGCATGGCCTGTTTCTTAGTCCCGCGTTTTTTTCCTGCAAGAAACTCGTTCGGTGGGTATTGCGATAGACTAAAAACCCTCCAAGGCGGCAAGTGCCCCGGTTCTGATACAGCCGAAAACTTGCATGTGGATTGCATCTACCAGTCCAGCTTTTAGACTTTTGTGCTACAACAATAATCCGTTAGGTTGCTGATTCGATAATATGCAAACAGTGTTAGCTCTTTGACTACAACAAAGACCGCCGTTTTATTCCTCCTAGAAAGGGTTTTGGGGCGCAATCCAAAATTACAATTTCAGTTGACAATGGTAGAAACATTTGCTTAAATTAGACTATGAAAATCAAAATCAATCGTGAATCTCTCGACGCTTTCGCTTCCCGCCTGTTCTATCTGGCGTGGCAGGCTTGTGGTGGCCCGCTTGGTATGGGTGTCTTTCAAGACCGTCCCGGTGCCTCCGAAAAGGACGTTTTCAACAATGTAATCACGGCGGGCGACTACGCCGGGGCGTTTGGTCGCGGCAAAAACGAGGTCTATGGCGACTACGTGTTTGGCCGAATGATGAAGTTCGGATTCACCATCTTGGACGATGGCGTTATCCAGTTCCGCAACACGGACTTCCGCCCCGATTATCAAGGGTTCTCGCGCAAGTATCCCACGATTGAAGCCTTGTTGAAGGCCACCGTGGAAAGCACCGGCATCCCATACGAAGTTGTGGAGTAATTTGGTCTGCCCCATACGCTCTGGTTAATGCGGACGGGTTAAGCGGGATGCTTCCTATCCAAAGACAGATGGCAGACAGGTTCCGCGTGTTCGCGGACGCACCGCTAGATTGAACCAGCAAGACTAGCGGGGAATTTGACGTGTGGCGGAATGTAAAGACGCAAGGCGAAAACACGGTCTAGCTGAGTAAGTCGGGGAGAACGCTACCCGAAAGTAAACTACTGAAATGCGGCAAGTCCTGAATTGACAGGCAGCGCGAACTGACCAGAACCAACTGGTGATACCGTTGATGGCGTAAGTAGCTCCACCATCAATCTGTGTGTAAGACCAATGGCTGAAATATGCCGACAGAAAGCGCATAAGATTAGTGAGCCGATATATCCATGCAGGTTTAAATCCTGCCACGTCAAAAAAATTCAATAAATATCAACGCTCAAGAGATTGACAACTACATCAAGGCGAATCACGCCGAAGCTTGGCCCGCAGTCAAGGCCGCTATCAGGCAGGCGATGGCTTATGCCGTCGAGGTCAACAACCAGAAGCCAAGGACAGTGATGGTTGAACACAATGGTCTTTGGGCTGGACGTGTCGCCACTGATGTTGAGGGCGAACTGAGTGTTATCATCGCCAATGACAACGCTTTCGACTTGCTCCAAGGCCGTTCCCCGCTTCCTTACGTCAAAGACATTACCCCAAGCGAGGCGACCCGCAAAAGACTTGTTGAAATTGCCACCGCATGAACGCATTCGAGCAGGGCTATCAAGCTAACTTGCTCTCTGAAAACCCCTTTTGGAAGGACTATCCTAACCAGAAAACCCCGGACGACGAAAAGATTCGAGCGTGGCAATGGGTGGACGGTTACGTGCAGAAAATCATTGACAATCACTGACAACCTTGATAGTCTCATTCTATGCTTGACATTCCCAAAGGCACAAACATCTATCGTGCGGCTGAAATGGCCGTTGCGGAAGCCCGTCGTTTCCGTATGGAAGTGCAGTTCGAGTTTAACGAGATTTACTTGAGCGTTTCCCCGCTTTCCTGCGCCGACGATATTGCCGTCATCTACAGCCTGAAATCTGAAATCCGCCGTTTAAAGGCTTGACAAACACTGAAAGAGCCGTTAAGGTCTAATCATGTTCTTCCTCGAAAAATTCAAAATCCGCGAATGGGGACAGGTCATTCGTGACGGCAACGACAAGTTGGTGTTGTTGTATGGCGGCGACCCTATCGCCTTCATCAATCACCGCTGTATGTATATCCGTCGTGCCCCGCTTGGTAAGAACGACGATTTGACCCAAACCATCGCCGATTTTTCCAAAATGTATAAGCATTGGATTGAGTCCACGGTTATGGAGGACTCGGCTATCACCAATCTGACAATCTCAAACTGATGAAAAACATCGTCAAAACCCTCGTCCAACTCGCCCTGCAAGCCGAACCCCTTCGTCGCCAGATTGATGAACAGGTCAAAAGGGTGGCTATCGAATGGTCGCAGGCTGATTCGTGGCGTTACCAGCATGGTGTTGACCGTCCCACCAAAACCGATTCGATTAACTCATGGAGCATTGACGGGGGCGGCATGGTGACTGTCCGCTGGTCGGAAACGTGGAACTACGGCGGCTATGCCGATGGTGACTTTGACTTTCCCGCGAAGTATATCTATGACGCTGACGCCCTCGTCCAGTGGACGCAGGACTGTCGCGCCGTTCAGAAGTCCAATGAGGCCGACGAAGCCGCAAGGCAGCGTGAGATTGACAGGGCGCAGTTGGAACGTTTACAGGCGAAACTGGCACAGGCTTGATTATGGAAAAAGACCGCAAAGATTGGACGTTTGAGGAACTGAATTTGCATTGCTGCAAAATCATCTTGGAGCATCTGTTGAACGGCTCGTTTAAAACGGGCGTCTATATGGCCCTCCAAGTCGCCGTCATGTGGCACGATGAACAGAAACCACAAACAGAGCTTGACAAGAGGCGAAACAGTCGTTAAGGTTATTCTATGCCGAATAATCCGTTAGTCAAAAGCCGCATTCTTTTAAATCCGATGAACGAAAAGTCTTTTTCTCACGTCTCCCGTTGGGGCACTGAGTTCCAATCGTTTCGTTGCGATTTTCGTAACGGAGTGGCGGTTAAGAATGCTCCGAAGGATAAGGCTAAACTTGCGAGCGACGTAGCTGAAATGATTGGTTATCATTCTGTCGCAATCTGGCCCAACTTGAACGGGTTTCAGGGCTATGACTGCATCCAGTGGGCGTTTATATGAAGTGGAGTAAGACCAGACCCAAGACGGTAGGCCATTACTGGTTTCAGGATGGCCTGACGAACAACCCAAGGATACTTCGTGTGACCAAGGAAGATGGTAAACTTTGGGCACAGGACGAGGAAATCAGTTGCTCTTTCAAGCCGGGAAGTAAAATCACAGACCCGGATGACCTTGAGGAATGGGGCAGCGAACCCATCCCCGAACCGACGGAATAAAAATTCAATTTAATGAAAATCCATCGCTACAGGAAAACCGTTTACCGCTCCTTCAAGGGCCGTATCATCTGGAAAGACTCGGAAGGGTATTTCATTGATGGCTGGCCTTTCGAGGGCGTTAATGGTCTGCGCTTTTCCAGTCTTAGGAAAGTGAGAGTGGCGATTAGATTGTGGATAACCTTCTGCATGAACGTCTTTAAGCTCAACCGCTACCTGAACATGCTAACGGTTGACCCGAGCAACTACAGTGGTTGTTATGGGAAATTCATTAGCATTGAGAAACTCGAAAAACTTGTCAAACGATGAAAAACCTAGCCTCCCATGACGAATCCCCGGAAAACGTCGCCTCGACGGACACCGCCCTGATTGCCGAACTGACTGCTGCGGGCATCCCCTGCGAAATCCAGCCGAAACAGGTTGGTGGCGAAGTCCAGACCCGAGTGATGGGCAAGGCCGGGAACTTCGTCTTTGACCGTCGTTGGTATTATTGGGCGGTTGACGGGCGAGTCCCGCTGGAAGTAGCCAAGGAAATCTACGCCCTTGACTCAGGGAAGGTCGTTCGCGTTTCCGGTCACTGTATGGCTCCCACGCCCGAAGAATGGGCCATAGCCTACGAGGACGCCACCGGACGCATGGTGGTGGATGACGTGGAATGGGAAAAGGGACTCAAGATGTTCAGTGGCGAGCATTGGAAGGATACTTTGGTCAGGTGGAACACGGAACACGTCCCGCAAAGCAAGGCCGGGGCATCCTCGACCTTCGTGACTTCGTATCATATTGACACGCAGGAGGGTTTGAACCTGTTTACGTCGGTGCTACGCAAGCACAAACTAATCCCTTGACACAGGTGCAATTTTTGATAGGATGATTATATGCTAGAGACTTTCTGGAAAAGCAAACGCGCCAATTACCGTGTCATCCTCAAAAGCGGGGCGGATTATCGCTTGAGCGCGGAAAATTGCAAAATCAAATGGAACGAAGCAACCGGGAGTTTAATTTCCTATGAGTTTATCAGGCCCAAGGGCGAGGTTCCGTTCCATTGTTCGCCGCTTGAAATCGCCGCAATTCTTAAATTGGCTTGACAGCAATCGAAAATCAGGTAGGATAACTATATGACGCGAGACATTCCACTCTATCCAGACCGAACGCCAACCGAGGAAGGTCACTACATCTTCAAGGGTAAGTATTCCGGTCATGTGGAGTTGATTCATGTGCTGAATGCTGTGGGTTTTCGCGGCACCTATCTTGGGATTGTGAGTCATCGTGGCCGAAACGTCCTCGCGCTCCAAGGTTCGTTCAGCGAGAAACTCAACTTCCCCGTCCAATAAAATTCAATTTATATATGAGCAAGAACAAAGAACTCGCCCTCCGTGGACTCAGTTACCTTCGTGGTGACGATTTGGAACGTGCCCGTGCCGCCTTTCGCGGACTGACTTCAAGGCAAATGCAGGAGCAGTATGGCCAGAGTGGGCAGACGCGCCAGCAAATTCTCGACGGGTATGAACAACACGCCCGCGAAGTCGAAGGGGCTGTTGCTTGGGTGAACGCTCAACGCGATTAACCATGAAGATTGTTGATTTTCAAATCCGTTTCGTGCTGGAATGTCCTGTCTATGACGGGGCCGGGAAGGTTTGGCGAGTGCTGAACCTGAATACCGGGACAGTCTATTCCAACGCATACGAGACGGTTCACGCCGCCCGTAAGTCAATCGCCGTCGGCGAAGTGCGCGGGGGCTTGACTGTCAAGGCAGTTGACCTTCCCTACCTTTGCTCGCTCGTTGAACAGGATAACTAATATGTCGTGGTGTCTTTTCAAACATAATTGGAGCAAGTGGGGCAGAGTCCTCCCTTTGCATCACAGCTACGAAGCCATTCAAACGCGCCGTTGTTGGGACTGCGGTGCCGTCCAAACTCGCAAGATAAAGAGCGAAGTCGGTTTCGCCCACGCACAAAATTTACAACAAATCAACCAGCAACACAACATACCATGAACCCACTCCGTCGCCTTTACATCGCCATCTTCAAGCCTACTCGCGTCGTTGACTCGCAACTCATGTCTTTTTCCGAGGCCGACATTCTGATTCGTGCCGGTTTCGGCTGGCAACTCGCCAAGACCGACGAGGCTCTGTTGGAGGAAAACATGACTTGGGTTGAGAAACGCGAACCAATCACGCAATGAAAATGACACCCAAGCAACGCAGGCTCTATGATGGCCTGACGCGCAAGCAGAAAGTCATCTTCGACTCGGCCTTGGAAAGCTTTCCGGCCAGCAAGTTCGACTCGCTCTACGATATTGCCATACAGGGCGGCGTGAAGTGGGATTTCAAGGGCCGATATTAAATTCAATTTATATGGACGCCAGAAGTAGAATGTTTTTCAACTGCACAATGTCGTTTATGATTGGGGCTATCATTATCGAATTGATTGCGTTTCCGGCCATGACTGCCAACAAGGTTTGGCGTCCCGAAGCCATCAAACGAAACGTGGCCCACTACGACGAAAACGGAAAATTCACTTGGAACTCCGTCACCAACCGATGATTCCCAAACTCAAAATCCGCCTCGAAACTCTAGTCGCCCGAAAGCCTTGGGGCCGACCAGTCGCCGCGACAGTTCTTGTCTTTGTCGCCGTAGGACTACTAACGTGGCTGGTGCATGTGTCACAACCGACCCCGGAACAAATTCGCCAGCAACAGGAGCAGGCGCAAGCACAGGAGGCCCGCCAGCATCAAGAACAGCAAGCCGCAATTCACAGCGCACGTCTCGCCTTGGATGCCTTTGACGACGCCCAAGCAACCATAACCAACCGATGACTCAACAATTTACATACTACCTGCATGACGACGCCACCCGTGGCGAACGCCGCGAAACCCTTGAGGCCCAAGGAGTTGAACTAAGCGAGGAAGCGTGGGAAAAGCTTGGGCGTCCATTCTACGAAATCGGCTTGAAGTGTGAGGTTGACGAATACGGGGTAGTCAAGATTCTTGGCGTTATCCCTTGACAGGAACCGAATCCCTGCTAGGATGTAGATATGGATGCGAAATTAAAAAAGGCATTGGAGAAGTTCGCGGAAAAGCACAACTTGGAAGTGCATTTCTCCTGCCTGTTCTGCGGAAACAAGAGAGAATCCGTGGGGGCTGTGTCGGGCAACCCGTTCTGTGACGCACCCTCGCATTTCGTGACGCTGACCCAAAAACCAGCCAAAAAGGGCAAACACGTCGCCGAGCAGTTCAGGTTGGGACTGGAATAAAATTCAATTTATATGGAACTCGCCAATCTCAAAGTCTCCGAATGGTATCAGGTTGAGTATCAACACCCAACCGACTTGCAGGACTTCTACAGGGGCAAGGGTTTGATTATCCGTCTGAACCCGCCCTGCTATCCCGTTGGGATTGTCGAAGTGCTTTGCGAGGATGGCCAGTTTGGGTATTTTGAGGCCAAAGACCTGATAGGTGCTACCCCGGCACCGGCAGATTTAACGTCGCTCTTGCTCAAGGTTGCCCGCAGGCTATGAGAGCCAAGTATATCATAGTCGAGAACTTAGGACTGGAAATGCCCATCGTTTTCAATCCGTGGTTTGCCCACGCAGACATTGGCAGGGCGCACAAGGTTATTTCAGCGGGGTTTTGCTCTTTTTACGTTGACAAAGACCGAACCGTATGGGAGACTTGGGGAGAGTCGGTGAGTATGAACATCAAATCCCGCAGGGAAGATGCGACAATCATCGGCAAGTATCTGCAATACGACTGCTAAAAACCTATGAAAATCGAAGTCTGCGAACGTCTTATGGATTACTGGCTGGACGACAAGGGCCAGCAACGCCCGAAGTATCACGCCCAAATCGCTGGTGTCCCCGGCCTTTGGAGTTGTGGCCGCTCCCCGGACGAGGCTATTGGTGGCCTGATTAACAGACATACCGGACTGTTCAATCTCGAAGTCGAACGCCTTGGCAAGCTCGCCCGATAACCCTTGACAACTAGAGAACGCTCTGGTATGTTCAATACATGCTGCTAATTAAATCAATTTTAATCGGGGTCATCCTGATAGTCGGTCTGCTGTTCACCGACACCCCTTGGCTGCATTTCAAGAGACTCTGGCTCAAGCGTAAGGTGTGGCTGATGTTTGGCCGATGCCCGCGCTGCAACTGTGCCGTCAACTATACCCGAACCCAACGTCCGATTTGTCCTAACTGCGGAAAACCTTGTTAAACCTATGAGCGAAAACACCAAGCTGCAAATGCGTAGATTCACCGGAGACTTTTGCGAAAGTTACGCACAAAGCTTCGCCCGCGAATTAACCGCCCGTTTCGGGACGTTCCCGACCCTGCATTACAACTGCGATTACGATTTCCCTTGCGAGGTTCCGGTTGTGGTTACGGAAGATACAACCGAGGAATACACCACGAAGCCGGGATTTTTCTCGAACGGCGGCGAAGTCAGGAAGCGAGTCGTCGCCTCCACCGTCCTGCTGGCTTTTTCGAGGACACTCACGAATGATGAATTGAAGAACTGGCGTTTCTTTAAGCTTGGCTACCTTTGCCGCACCTACACGCCGACCTGTTGGTCGTAATTGTCCTTGACAACACCCGAACATTTGGTAGAGTAAAAGAGTAGTCGGAACCTAAAACCAAAAACCTATGCCTAAAATCAAACCCCTCAAGTATGACCCCTGCTGCGGGACGCACATCAATCAAGCCTGCAAAGAGGCTGCTGCGCTTGCCAAGGAAAACGGGCGCATCGTCAATTTCAACTTCAACGGCGTCAAGCTTTCTGCCTCACCCGGCAAACCCGCCTCCACGTTGAATTGGGAATACAACATGGAAATGAATCGCCTTGCCCACACGCCGGAAGCGGTTCGCAAACGCAAGGAATGGGAAGCTGAATCCGCCCGTGAAGTCGCGGAAACCCAAGTCAAGGCTGACCGATTGATGGGCAAGCTGCCCCAAGTCGTCGGGAACCTGACCGAGTTGATGGCGTGGCTCAAGGAATACACGCCCTGCGCCGACCTGATTGGCGTTAAGGCTGGCAATGAGCAACTGTTGATGTCCTTGACCGAGGCCGGTTACGAAGTCGGTTGGGGCGTTGGCAAGCCCAAGGAGTTTTTCGTGAAGGCGGAAAACGTGGGCCGTTGGGTCGTGGGACAGGTCATGGACTGCCTCAAGAGGGGCATGGGGCCGCATCCCATCACCACGAAGTTCTGCGACGACTACAAAGCGTTACTGAAATGAGCAAGCCGATTACACCAGCCGAAGCCAAGGGATTGGCGCAGGAGTCAATCCCCGGCTTCGTGTTTGAAGCGGTCAATCACCTGATTGCCACGAAGCTTGGAAGCAGTTCCAGCGTGAGTCTCAAGCAGGACGAGATTATCGCAGCGATTTTGGAACGTCCCGAGGCGGAAAGTCTGACTCGCGGGGACGTGTTCAGCAATCATTGGCTGGACTTCGAGCCATCCTATAGAAAAGCGGGATGGGAAGTCGAATACGACAAGCCGGGATACTGCGAGAGCTACGAAGCGAACTTCACTTTCTCGTTCAAACAATAAAATTCAATTTATATGACTCGTCCGCAACTACCATCAGCACCCCGTCTGCGCGAACCCAACAAAACTTGGACGGAACGCAAGGAGCTTAATCGCAAGCAAATTTGGGACGGTGACGAGTTGGAGTTGTCCCCCACGTCCAGATATTTCTTTGACGTGCAATACGATGGCGATACTTCTGACTACTTTTTGGTGGAGTATCAGGAAGTTGAACGCCCGAACGATGCTTACGCCAAACAACTCGCGGCCTACAATCGTGAGCAGACCGAATACAAGGCTGACGTTGCCTCCTATCCCGACAGGCTCGCCCAATGGGAAGCGGGAGAACGTGGACGCAAGATGGAGCAATTCCTGCGCCTGAAAGCTGAATTGGGGCAATGACATGGACACCGTTCTCGAATTTCAACTGTGGTGGCTGGCCGACGAGCAATACAAGTTGCGCGACCAAGTGAGCAAGGAAGATGCTTTCCTAATATGGAAGGCTGCTTACACCATCGGGTATGACGAGGGTAAGTGGTTAAATGCCAATTAAAAATTCAATTTATATGCCAAACACTGTTAAATCCAATCAAGCCCGCACCATCGTTCCTGAACCATTGATGGGTGACATTTATCAGGACACCGAGACGAAAGAGCTTTACATGC
>Ga0210393_10000481_pt1 | contig 35878 bp, 32 predicted proteins | sample IncBWC27OmetaG_FD_160068 | JGI IMG/M metagenome (GOLD analysis project Ga0210393, IMG submission 160068) | Forest soil microbial communities from Barre Woods Harvard Forest LTER site, Petersham, Massachusetts, United States - Inc-BW-C-27-O ...
GGACGCCTTGCACCCGCTCGACGGCACCGAGATTTTCAACGTCGAGGACCGCACCATAATTCTGGTCGACGACGTGATTAACAGCGGCTGGACTGTGCAGCGCGCGATGGCGACGATTTGGCATCGCGGACGTCCCGCCGCGGTCAAGCTGGCGGTATTGATCGATCGCGGGCATCGCGCGGTCCCGATTCGGCCGAACTACGTCGGTAAAAACATCCCGACCTCGCGCACCGAGCGCGTGCAGGTGCGTCTCGCCGCAGCTAGTGCCGATCCGAAAACTAAATCGCACGACCGCGTGATGATCTACTCAATCGTCGAACCGATGAAAGAATCTGGGGCGGTGCCTTGAACTCAATCGTGCTCCGAGGCGGACGGGTGATCGATCCGGCCAGCGCACTCGACGGTGAGTACGACGTGCTCGTGCGCGACGGCGAGATCGCGGCGGTCGAGCGGGTTGGCGCGCGGATGAATGTAGCGGATGCAAATATAGTCGACGTGACTGGATGCTGGGTCGTGCCTGGGCTGATCGATCCTCACGTACATTTGCGAGATCCGGGGTTCCCTGAAAAAGAAACGATCCTGACGGGCCTGCGCGCCGCCGCGGCGGGCGGCTTCACTACCGTCGCGCCGATGGCGAACACTTCGCCGGTCAATGACAATCCTGCCACGACGCGTTACATGCTCGAGCGCGCTCGTGAGGCGCACTCGGCGAGGCTGGTGCCGGTATCCGCGGTTACGCAGGGGCTTCGCGGGATCGAACCGGTCGATTTTGAGGCGATGCTTGAGGCGGGTGCGCGATTGTTTTCCGACGACGGAATTCCAATCGACGACGCGATGGTTCTTTCGCGCGCCTTGGATGAAACCAAGCGGCTGGGCTACGCCGTCTCATTGCACGAAGAGGATCGCGCGGTGTCATGCGAGGGCGCCCTGAATGCCGGCGCGGTATCCCAGCGCCTCGGTGTCAGCGGTTATCCCGATTCGGCGGAATCGCAGCGCGTGCGCCGCGATCTTGCGCTGGCGATTGGCTCTGGCGCAGCGGTTCATGTCGCACACGTATCCACGGCCGACTCGCTCGAACTGATCCGCGCCGCGCGGCGTCATGGCGCGCAAGTCACGTGCGAAGTCACGCCTCATCATTTTACGCTGGATGAAAACGCCGCACTGACCTGGGGGCCGAACGCCAAGATGAATCCTCCGCTGCGCAATCGCGACGATGTCGAGGCGCTGCACGCGGCAATTCGCGACGGTACCATCGACATGGTCGCAACTGATCATGCGCCGCACGATCCGAAGTCGAAGAACATGGATCAACTCGGGGCTCTCTTCGGTCCCGGTCGTCCTGCGGCGCATCTGGAGCATGATACCGCGGAGATATTCGCGCACGCGGCGAACGGAGTCGTAGGACTCGAGACGTCGCTCGGACTTGCGCTCGGATTGGTGCACCGATCGTTGCTACAACCGGCCAGATTAGTTGAGATGATGTCGCTGAATCCGGCGGCGTTGTTGCGACTGGAGGCCGGAACGCTGGCAGAGGGAGCGGTCGCGGACATCACCGTGATCGATCCCAATCTCGAGTGGACTATCGCGCCGGAAAAATTCCGGTCGAAGAGCCGTAACACTCCGTTCGCAAATATGCGGCTGAAGGGAAGGGCGGTCCTGACTATCGTTGCGGGCGAAATAGTTTTCGACGGGAGGAAGGAATAGCGGAGCGATGAGCAAAGGGCGCGAAGCGATACTGGCGTTGGCCGACGGACGAGTGTTCCGCGGGCGCGCATTCGGTGCAATCGGCGAGGCTGTCGGTGAAGTGGTCTTCAACACGGCGATGACCGGTTACCAGGAAGTCCTGACCGATCCGTCGTACAAGGGCCAGCTGGTCTGCATGACTTATCCGGAGATCGGCAATGTCGGAATCAATGCCGAGGACGCGGAGTCGAGGCGCGTCTACGTCGAGGGTTTTATCGTCAAGGAATATTGGGAGCGGCCGTCGAACTGGCGTTCTGAGATGCCGCTTGGAAAATACCTGGAAGCTGCGGGCGTCGTTGGTATCGAGGGTATCGACACGCGCGCGCTTGTCCGTCATCTTCGCACACGTGGCGCCCAGGAGGCTGTTATCTCGAGCGTTGATTTGGATGCCGACTCGCTGGTGCGCAAGGCGAAGGCGTCGCCGGGTTTGATTGGCCGCGATCTCGTGAAAGAGGTTACCTCCGCCGAGCCTTACGATTGGGACTTCGGCGACTGGAAGCTGGGGATCGGCCACGTTCGCCATGAAGCGACGCGCGATGAGCCCGCGATCGTCGCGCTCGACTACGGAATCAAGCTGAACATTCTGCGCCGGCTGGTCGCGACCGGTTTTCGCGTCAAGGTGATTCCTGCGGCATCGAGTGCGGAGGAAATACTCGCGCACAATCCTGACGGAGTTTTTCTGTCGAACGGCCCGGGCGATCCTGCGGCGCTGCCGTACGCTTATAGAGCCATTGCGGGCATTTTGGGCAAAAAGCCGGTGTTCGGCATCTGCCTCGGACATCAGCTGCTGGGCCTCGCGCTCGGCGGCAAGACCTACAAGCTCGATTTCGGGCATCATGGCGCGAATCATCCCGTGATGGATCTGCGCACGCGGCGGGTCGAAATCACGTCGCAGAACCATGGCTTCGCCGTCAACGACGAATCGTTGAAGGGACGCGCGAAGCTTTCGCACCTGAATCTGAATGACAACACCGTCGAGGGATTGCAGGGAACCGGCGTGCCGTTTTTTTCCGTGCAGTATCATCCCGAGGCTTCGCCGGGCCCGCACGATTCGAGCTATCTATTTGCACGGTTCCGGAAACTGGTCGAGACGTTCCCGCAATACGGTGCCGAAGCGCTCGAACGAATCATCGCGGCTGAGGCCGCCGCATAATGACGAATTCTTTTCGTTGGGACTACCAAGTTGCCGCTTCGTAAAGATTTGAAATCAATTTTGTTGATTGGCTCCGGGCCAATCGTTATCGGGCAGGCGTGCGAGTTCGACTACTCGGGCACGCAGGCGGTTAAGGCGTTGCGCGAGGAAGGGCTGCGGCTCATCCTGGTCAATTCGAATCCGGCGACGATAATGACCGATCCGGAATTGGCCGACCGCACATACATCGAGCCGATGACGGTCGAGGTGCTGACCAAGATTATCGAGCGTGAGCGGCCCGACGCTCTGCTGCCGACCGTCGGCGGGCAGACCGCTCTGAACCTGGCGATCGAGCTGGCGGAAACAGGCGTACTCGATCGATTCAAGTGCGAACTTATCGGCGCGAAGCTCGAGGCGATCAAGAAGGCGGAGGATCGCGAGCTGTTCAAGAATGCGATGCTCAAGATCGGGCTCGAGGTGCCGCGCTCGGCGATAGCGAGGTCGATGGCGGACGCTGAGCGCGTACTGGACGAATTGGGAATTCCGCTAATCATTCGACCATCGCGAACTTTGGGCGGAACCGGCGGTTCGATCGCGCGCGAACTCGGCGAATATCGCGCCAAGGTGGCGTACGGCCTCGAACAATCGCCCAGCCACGAAGTGCTGATCGAGCAATCGGTCGAGGGGTGGAAAGAATTCGAGCTCGAGGTGATGCGCGATACGGCGGACAACGTCGTGATCATCTGCTCGATCGAGAATCTCGATCCCATGGGCGTGCACACCGGCGATTCGATAACGGTGGCGCCGGCGCAGACGCTGACCGACAAGGAATACCAGCTCATGCGCGACGCGGCGATTCGCATCATCCGCGAAATCGGCGTCGATACGGGCGGATCGAACATCCAGTTTGCGATCGAGCCGAGCACCGGACGAATGGTTGTGATCGAGATGAACCCGCGGGTGTCGCGCAGCTCGGCGCTCGCGTCGAAGGCGACCGGATTTCCGATCGCCAAAATCGCCGCGCGCCTCGCCGTCGGTTACCGGCTCGACGAGATTCCCAACGACATCACCAAGATGACGCCGTCGTGCTTCGAGCCGACGATTGACTACGTGGTGACCAAGATTCCGCGGTTCACATTCGAGAAGTTTCGTGGCGCTGCCGACGAGCTGGGGCCGCAGATGAAGTCGGTCGGCGAAGCGATGGCGATAGGGAGAACTTTCAAGGAGTCGCTGCAAAAGGCGTTGCGCTCGCTCGAAATCGGATCGCACGGGCTCGAGAGCGGCAACGGGCTCTCAGAGCCACCGAGCGAAAGCGAGATTGCGCAAGTCCGAAAGCAGGTCGCGACTGCAAGTAGCCATCGACTCTACCATTTGGCGGACGCGCTCAGGCTCGGCCTCACACGTGCCGAGGTTCAGGCGCTCAGCAAAATCGATCGATGGTTTGTCGACGCCGTCGCCGAGCTCGTCGAGGAAGAAAAGCGCGTTGCGGTCGAGCCTTTGAGCGCAGAGTACTTTCGCGAATTCAAGCCGATGGGATTTTCCGATCGGCGAATCGCGGACCTGCGCGGAATCGAGGAAGCTGCGGTGGCGTCGGCGCGGCGCGATTTCGGCGTGACGCCGGTTTTCAAATCGGTCGATACCTGTGGCGCGGAATTCGAAGCGTTCACGCCCTACCTCTATTCAACTTACGAAGGCGAGGACGAAGCGCCGCCAACCGCGCGTAAAAAAGTGATCATCCTGGGTGGCGGGCCGAACCGTATCGGCCAGGGGATCGAGTTCGACTATTGCTGTGTGCATGCGAGCATGGCGCTCAAAGACGCCGGCTTCGAAACCATCATGGTGAACTGCAACCCCGAGACGGTGTCAACCGACTACGACATTTCGGATCGCCTGTACTTCGAGCCGCTCACGTTCGAGGACGTGATGGCGATTGCGGAGCGCGAGCGGCCCGTCGGCGTGATCGTGCAGTTCGGCGGGCAGACTCCCTTGAAGCTCGCAGTGCCGCTCGCGCGGGCAGGCGTCCCGATCCTGGGTACGACGCCGGATGCGATAGATCGCGCCGAGGATCGCGAGCGATTCAACGCGATGGTGACCAAGCTCAAGCTCAGGCAACCCGAGGGAGTACTCGCGCGCGGTCTCGACGACGCGATCGCGGGCGCCTCGAAGGTTGGATACCCGGTGCTGATTCGGCCGTCGTATGTTCTGGGCGGTCGCGCGATGGAGGTGATTCCCAATGAAGGAGAACTGCGCCGATATGTGACGCAGGCTCTGCAAGCCTCCGAGCGCCATCCACTGTTGATCGATCGCTACTTGCAAGGTGCGATCGAGGTCGATGTCGACGCGATATCGGACGGCGAGATCGTTGTAGTCGGCGGAATTATGGAGCACGTCGAGCATGCGGGGATACATTCTGGCGACAGTGCGTGCGCGCTGCCGCCGACGACGCTGAGCGCCGCGCTGCAGCAGGAACTGATCAGGCAAACCAGAATGCTCGCGCGCGAGCTCGGCGTGATCGGGCTGATTAATATTCAATACGCGATCTACGGCGGCGAAGTTTTTATCCTGGAAGTAAATCCGCGAGCGTCGCGCACGATTCCATTTGTGAGCAAAGCGATTGGCGTCCCGCTGGCCAAGTACGCTGCCCTCGTGATGGCGGGGAAGAAACTGCGCGAAATCGGGTTCACGACGGAATACGTGCCCAAGCACGTTGCGGTCAAGGAGTCGGTGTTTCCTTTCGGGCGATTTCCGGGCGTCGACACGATCCTGGGCCCGGAAATGAAATCGACCGGCGAGGTGATGGGGATCGACAAGACCTTTGCGATGGCGTTTGCCAAGGCCGAACTGGCGGCCTCATCGAATTTGCCGGACGCCGGGCTGGTGTTTATCAGCGTCCGCGACGAAGACAAGCGATATCTCGATCCTATCGCGAACGGGTTGGTTGGGATGGGATTCGAGCTAATCGCGACGCGCGGCACTGCCGACCACATTCGAAAGCTGGGGCTCAAGTGCGAGAGCATCAACAAGGTGCTCGACGGCAGCCCGCATATCGTCGATGCGATGAAAGAGGGGCGGGTCGCGATGGTCGTCAACACACCGGACACGAACGGCACCAAGGATTCGTTTTCAATTCGGCGCACCGCGCTGGAACTGCGGCTGCCGTATTTCACGACGATGGCGGGAGCGAAGGCGGCGGTCGAGGGAATCTTCGCTCTGAAGAATGAAACCTTCGAGGTGCATGCGCTGCAGGACTACCATCGAAAGCTGCAAGCGGGCCGACAGCAAGGAATTTAAGGCGCGCGTGAGACCCATTGAGGACTCCAGAACCCGCACCTAACCTCTCCCGTGAAATAACGAGCGAGCGATCAGAAAACCGGGGGCTTCGGATTGACAGTCCCGTTGCTGCGATGGCGGGGATTGGGCCTAAGCGCGCGGCGGCTCTGGAAGCGCGTGGGATCGTTACTGCGGCCGACCTCGTTTTTCATCTACCAGCGCGTTACCAGGACTGGCGCGAGCGTACGCCGCTTGAAGATCTGCGCGCCGGGAATATCGTCGTCGTCGAAGGCGACCTTGGCAAGATTTCCGAACGGCCGATGCGTGGATCGCGATGGCGACGGCTCGCTTCCGGATGGCTCAACGTCGACGGGCGCCAGATTCGCCTCGTATGGTTCAATCTTCCGGCTTACATGCACGGCTATCTTCCGGGTGGCGAGCGTGTGCTGGTTCGCGGGCGTGTAGCCGCTGCCGCCGACGGTGGAACAGAGATCGTCCAGCCGGAGTTGCATCGGCTTTCTGATGGCGAGCCAAAGGGAATTCGCCCCGTTTACCGATTGCCGACGATAGTTGGCCAACGCCTGTTCGCGAGTCTGGTGACACGCACGCTGGCCGAAGCGGGTGATTCGATCAGGGGAGCGTTGCCCGAAGAACTGCGCGACGAGATACCGTCGGTGCGCGAGGCGCTGCGCTCTCTTCATGATCCGCCGCCTGACGCTGACGTCGAGGCGTTGGCCAACGGCGAGTCGCGCGGCCATCAGGCGCTCGCCTTCGATGAACTCTTCGCATTCGAGCTGGCGCTTTCGGTTGAACGTGTTCGCAGCGCACGCCGAGTCGGATTCGCGCTCGATGGCTCGCAGAACCTGAGTAAGCGAATGCTGGCTGAGCTGCCATTTGCGCTCACCGGATCCCAGGTGCGCGCTATTGAGGAGATCGGCGTCGACCTTTCGCGCCCGAACCAGATGAACCGCATGCTGATGGGCGACGTCGGCAGCGGCAAGACAATCGTTGCGTTCTGGGCGATGCTTCGCGCGGTGGAATGCGGACATCAGGCAGCAATGATGGCGCCGACGGAGCTCCTTGCCGAGCAGCATTACCGGGGATTCGCGCGCGTGTGCGCGCGGCTCAACGTGAAGAGCGCGTTGCTGACCGGCGCCGTCACGGGTGCGGCACGCAAACAAGTTTTGCGCGGGATCGCGAGCGGGGAAATCGGTGCGGTGTTCGGAACGCATGCGTTGATTCAAGAGCGGGTGCGAATGCGCGAGCTGGCGCTCGGCGTGATCGACGAGCAGCATCGATTCGGTGTTTTCGATCGCGCGAAAATGAAAGCGATTGGACCGAAGGCCAACCTGCTGATGATGACGGCGACGCCGATTCCGCGAAGCCTCGCGATGAGTCTGTTTGCGAATCTCGACGTGTCGTTTCTCGATGAACTACCTGCAGGCCGCACGCCGATTGCGACCGAGATTTACGCCGAGGATGCCCTCGAGCAGGTGCACGAAGCCCTGCGCGCGGAGGTCGACGCAGGCGGGCGCGCTTACTATATCGTGCCGTTCATCGAGGGCGATGAAGACGAAGCCAAGTCGGTCTCGGCCACGGCGGCGCGCCTCAAGAAGGGCGTGCTGCGCGGCGCGAGAATCGGCACGATGCACGGCAGGATGGGCGCGGCGGAAAAGGATCGCGCGATGCGCGAATTTCGCGACGGTGCGATCGACGTGCTCGTGTGCACTACCGTGGTCGAAGTCGGGATTGACGTGCCGGAAGCGACGACCATCGTGATCGTCGCGGCGGAACGCTACGGCCTCGCGCAGTTGCACCAGCTGCGCGGCAGGGTGGGGCGCGGTGAGAAAGCCTCGCGATGTTGCATCGTGGCGTCGAGCGACGCCGACGAAGTTGCGTTGCAGCGCCTGGCAGTCATGCGCGAATGCACCACCGGCGCGAAGGTTGCCGAGGCCGACCTGCGCCTGCGAGGCCCCGGCGATTTGCTCGGTGCGCGACAGACGGGGGCGCTGCCGCTGCGCTTCGTCCATCTGATTCGCGATCATCGCACGATCGAACGCGCACGCACGTTAGCTGACAAATGGATCGCGCGCGATCCATCGCTGGCCGCCAGGGAATCTGAAGGCGCGCGCGCGGCGGTGAGAAAAATGCTCGCACTTGGCTTCAGTCTCGGCGACGTAGGGTAGGGCACGTGGCCGCTAGTTGATCGGCTGCCGTCCCGTGGAATGCCCGACGCCCGCGGTCACACCGCCGGAATCGATCACACTCGCGTTCCAGATAGCCGGTGCGAGCGTGTCGAAATAGTCGGCGCCCTCTCCGATAACGATCAGCACCGCGTTCGCGCGTGTGTCGATGCGATGGGGAGTCGAGTCGCCGAGCAGGCGGTCAAGCAGCGTCTGGTAAACGACGGTGAAGTGGCTGGCGGTTTGCGCGTCGCTGAACGCGAGCATCCAGATCACGTTCACGCCGCGGCTTTCCTGCAGGATGATCATACGGTCCGCGATCCATCGCGAGGCGAGTCCGACCTCGCTGGATTGTTTGCCGAGATTACGCTCGAGGATCACGCGCAACAGCAGCTCGCCGTAAGTGTCGTCGTCGGCTTTTTTCCAGCCGCTCATAATTCCTTCGTAGCCTGCGAGCTCGATTCGCGGCGCGGGCGCGCTGCTGTCGAAGTACAACGCGGGATGCAAAATCTGATGACTCGACTGCGGCGGATTGCGATACAGCGCGTCGACCGCGGACCATCCCCCGCGGTGGTAAGCCTCGGCGACGAAGCGGACGCCGTCGGAATATTGGAACAGCAGCGGAACGCTGAGGCCCTCGGGCGTGCCGGGCGATGTGGCTTCCAGAGCCTGCGGCAGCTGCTTGAGATTGTCGGCGAGAGTATCGACCGTGCTGTCGTCCATGCGGCCGGCCGCGTAGGCGAAGCCGGCGATGGTCGCGTCACCCTCGGCTACGGACTTGAGCGCGAGGCTGCGATCGTCGTTGTCCTTCACCTTGTCGAGACTCGATTCGAGGTCGAAGTTCTGATCCTGCAGCGCATGCGTCAGTTCGTGCGCGAGTAGCATCTCGCCGACGACGTCGCGCTGAATCATAAACTCGGCCGCGCTGTTCCAGAGGCCAAGATCGGCGCCTCCCTTGACCAGCACCATTTCCTTGCCGTGCGGATCGTAGAAGCCCGCGACCTGGCTCTTGAGCAGCTTAAGCGACGCGGCTTTGAGATCGAGTCCCGCGGGATACAGACCGGTGAGCGCGCCGGCCACGGCGTCAGCCTCGAGCCGGTTGTCCGTGTAGTCGCGCATCAGGTCCGCTTCCATCATTGCCTCGGCCTCGTCCGGAGTTTTGACGACGAGCGGAACCGGCCGCTTGAAGCGAAGCTGGCGAACGTCCTGGATGCCGGCCTCGGTTTTTGCGGCCTCCTGTGAATTGACGCGGTCGCCGTTGACCAGCGAGTAAGCGCATGCACGTAGAAGCAGAAGCGCTGCGACGGCACAGATTGGCCACCAGAGCCGTCGAGCAAAATGGCGGGCGCGGCTGCTCATTCGGTGACGATTACAATTGGCAATCCAAATCGTGTGGAATCGGCCGCGCGCGTCTCGGCCGCCGACCGAGTCGCGAACGCGCCCATACGTACACGGTAATAGCGGCGTTGCGCAGCATCAAGGACATCGACGACGTGGACGTCATCGTAGGCGGACGCCAACCGCTCGCGCACCTGCTCAGCATTGTGCCGATCGGAAAAGGAACCGACCTGCACCCAGTAGCGCAGCGGCGCGCCGACGTCGCGCGTGCCGGCGGGTTTGCTGATGAGCGCGATGCGCACGCGCGCGGTGCCCGGACCTAGCATCCCAATCATCCGCGCCGCTCGATGCGACAGATCGATAGCGCGTCCCTTCACGAACGGCCCGCGATCAGTGATCGTCACCTCGACCGAGAGGCCGTTGTCGAGATTCGTGACCATCACGCGGCTGTCCAATGGAAACGCGATTGAAGCGGCAGTCATATCCTCCTGGTCATAGACTCCGCCGGCCGCATTTTTGTGACCGTGGAAACCCGGGCCGTACCACGAGGCCATGCCGACAACCTGCGGCGTCTGAGTTGATTGAGGCGCTGGAGCAAGCGGCGGGAGAGGCGGTTGCTGCGCGGGTTGGGAAGTCGCGCAGGCAGCGACGAGTGCGCTTATCGCGCACGCCAGGACGATTCGCCAGACCGCGCCGCAGTTTCCAATACCACGCACCTCAACCACCGCATGCGATTATAGAAACCCCCGGCCTCGCGCGTAAGACTGCGCATGTTGACCGATGTCGAGCCGAGCGCTTCGAGCGCCGTCGGCGGCGTGGTAGCATCTCGGCTGTTGAAGGTAATGCTGCGGACGAGGCAGGAGCTCGAGGAGATAGCGGCGCGCGCGCTGGCGCCGTATGCGATGGCGCCCCGGGCCAGTCGTGGGCGCCGGTTTCCCGAAACCGAGCATCCGATGCGCACCGTCTTTGCTCGCGATCGCGACCGCATCATTCATTCGGCCGCGTTTCGCCGCCTCGAATACAAAACCCAGGTCTTCGTTAATCACGAGGGCGATTACTACCGCACTCGACTGACGCACACGCTTGAAGCCGCGCAAATTGCGCGCACTGTCGCGCGCGCACTCGGCCTCAACGAGGAACTCGCCGAGGCGGTGGCGCTCGCGCACGATCTCGGGCATACGCCGTTCGGCCATGCGGGAGAGAAAATTCTCAACGAGTTGATGGCCCCGTACGGCGGCTTCGATCACAACGCGCAGAGCCTGCGCACCGTCGATTGGATCGAGATTCGCTATCCGAATTTTCGCGGACTCAACCTGAGCTTCGAGGTGCGCGAGGGAATCATCAAGCATTCGCATTTCCAGGATCGTCCAGCCGCGCAGGAATTCGACCCCAGCACCTATCCATGCCTCGAAGCGCAAATCGTCGACCTGGCCGATGAAATCGCGTACCTCGCCCACGACGTCGACGATGGCCTCAAGGCGCAGATGCTGACGGTCGAGGAGCTTAACGCGTCGGCGCTATTCCGCGAGTCGGCCGCCGCCGCGCGCGACGGATCTCCGTCGGCCGAGATGCGCGTGATTCGCTACCAGACAGTCATAAGGATGATCGACGCGATGTCCACCGACCTGATGAGCAATCTCGCCGGCGAACTCGAGCGCAACAATATTCGCAGCGTCGAGGACGTGCGCAAAGCGGGCAGGGCACTGGCGTCGTTCGGCTCCGCGATGGGCGCGAAGGTCAACGAAATCAAGCAAGTGATGCGCGATCGATTGTATCGGCACTACCGCGTCAGCCGGATGACCGAGAAGGCGGGCAGGGTGCTAGCGGCGCTGTTTCAAGCTTACATGACCGAGCCGCGCCAGATGCCTGAGCACGTGGTCGCGCGCGCGGATCGCTACGGCGAGCCGATTTCGCGCGCCGTCGCCGATTACATTGCCGGCATGACGGACCGCTTCGCGCTCGACGAATATCGCAAACTGTTCGATCCCAATGAGCGCGTCTGACCAGCAGCCACCGTCGCGAAAGCCGCGCGGGCGGCGCTCGCTCGTGATCCGGCGTATCGATCATGTCGGCGATCCAGTCGGGCTCGCCTTTCTCGAATCGCCGGAAACCAACGGCGACGCGGTGCTCGAACGCCTGCGCGAATACCTGGGCGAGAAGCTGAAACTGGTCAAGGCGGAGGTCTCGCACGGCGAAATAACCGTGGAAGTCGAATCCCGCGGATGGCCCGAAGAGGGCGCGCGGATGGCTGCCGCGGCGCGCGATTTATACGAAAAAGGAGCGCGGCGCTCGGCGCTCTCGACCTATCGCGACGCGCTCGACCTCGATCCGCTGAACGCGGAAGCCATTATGCGGCTCGGCTTGGCGCTGGCCGAGCAAGAAAAATTCGCCGAGGCGTTCGCCGCGCTCAAGCGCGCGCGCGAGTTCGGCGCCGTCGGTGTCGAGCTGCTGCTTGCGCTGGGTCAGTGCGCAGCAGCACTGGACCGAACCCTCACCGCGGTTGCTTACTACGAAGAAGTGCTGAAGATGGCCCCGCGCAATTTCGTCGCGCGCAGGGTGCTAGGCCACAAGCCCGCACCGCCCAAGAAGGAACCAGGCGCCGTCCGCGGCGGCCGCGATTAGCTGAACTGAACGCGCGCTGTACGGAGTGGTCGCGATTCGCTAGTAATGTGCCGTCTTCCTTTCTCACTTCTAGCGGGGAGTTTCTTTGTTCATAATCGAGATCGTAATCTGAGCCGGATAGAACCAACTCGAATCCAGGAGCGTTGGAGCACTAATGATTTCAGGCCTTTTTCGACTCTTAACCATACCGGCTAGTGGGGATTAGGTGATTGTTGACACTCATTCATAATTCCGCTAATGTACCAAACATGCAGACACTTAGCGACTTCGATGGACAGTTCGGGACCGATGAACAATGCCGCGCATTTCTCGTAAAGATGCGCTGGCAGGCTGGCGTGCGCTGTCCGCGCTGTAAGGCGAGCGAGAAAGTCTACAAGCTCGCTGCCCGTCCCTATCACTGGGTTTGCAAGAGTGGCGCAGAGACAGTCGATAAGCAGACCGGCGCGGTCATGGTCTGCCACAAGCGCAATGGCTATCGATTCAGCGTCACCACCAAGACTATTTTCGAGGATACAAAGATCGCGCTGAATCTCTGGTTCAAGGTCGGCTACTTGATGCTGACCAGCAAGAAAGGAATCAGCGCGTTACAGATTCATCGGGTGATCTTCGGCGAGAAATCCACTCACGACTACCACACCAGTTGGTACATGTGCATGCGCTGGCGCGCTGCGATGGCTGGCGACATGTTCGCGCCTCTCTCCGGCGTCGTGGAAGCGGACGAAACCTACGTTGGCGGCAAAGACAAGAATCGGCATTGGAACAAGAAAAGCGCGCAGCGTCGTGCAGCCATCGGCGAGCTTCCCTTGGGCCAATCGAAATACGGATACGGCAAGGTCGGCGTGATCGGAGCAATCGAGCGCAAGGGCAACGTTGTAGCGCGGGTGATCGGCAGTCAGGATGCGCCTACCCTCGCGGGATTCGTTCGCAAGGTCGTGGACAAGAAAAACGTGCGGCTGGTCGTGACCGACGAGAACAAAGATTACAACTACATCCACAAAGACATTCCGCACGATGCGGTCAAACACTCGGCAGGCGAGTACGTGCGCGGCGAGGTCCACACCAATTCGATCGAATCGTTCTGGTCGCTCTTGAAGCGCGGCGTGATGGGCACCTACCACAATGTCAGCGCGAAATATCTGCCCTTCTACCTGAACGAGTTTTCGTTCCGCTTCAACAATCGAAACAACGATGAGATGTTTGCGGATTTGATTACGACGTGCAGCCAGTAGTGGAAGCATCGATCTGAAAGCGCTAAGCTTTCGGCGTGCGGAAAAAGAAATCTCAGACGCCAAAGCCTATCAGCGAGAAGCAGCGCGAAAGCGACAATCTCTTGCGGCGCGAGTTAGAACAGGCCGATCCAGAAAAGTTCAAGCGTCTGGTCAAGCCACTTTTCCGTTCGTCACAGACTGAGCAGAAAGCAAAGGGGTGACACAAATGGGCGCCGCAAATCCATTGAACGCGACCAGTCTCAAACCAGTGGTCAATGACTTGATAGACGCTATCGACAGAAACACCGCAGCCTTAATGACGCTTGCGGCTATTACTGCGTTGGGTCGAACCGGGATACCGCCTCAGACTGAAACGACCGTGGCGGCCTACGTCAGGGACATCGCTAAGAACTTCGCAAAGCCGTAGCGGTTTCTTCGGCAGCCAGAAGTAGCGGGCTGCGCGCCGCTACCACCTGCGTTTTCAGCAAGAGATTTTGCGCTCGAATCAGCGCCTGGTTGGCGTCATAAATCGGAACGCCATCAAGAACCCGAATTAATTCACAGGCAAGTTGGATTTCTGTCTTATCGGTCACTACGTCCAGAAATCCGCTCGCGTCCGCAGAAAGTCAAGCGAGTGGCATTATCGCACTATTCCCAACCACTGGACGACGCGGAAAACGAAAACGGACAAGATCAGCAGTTCCGCTAGTGTCAAAAGCCAATTTGTCGCGAGGTCGATCCTTGCGAGGTGCTTCTTTATCTCGCGCAATTCCTTGAGCAGCGGTTCTTGATCGTCCATGGCGCGAGCCTACTCTAGGGCCTGTTGTAATTGTCGAATAATCGCTTCTTGTTCCGCATCGCTCGCGCCGCGATTCATCGCATCAATGGAAGTTTCGATGATGCGCACGAAATTGCGCATCTGCCGATCAGTCGGAAAGGTTATCAAAAGGTTGTAGTCCTTTTTGAGAGCTTCCATTGATTTGCGCATCGGTGCTTCTGGTTCCTTCCAAAGACGGCGCGCTTCTTTCGCAGCCTCGTAAGTGATCAGATCCGCTGCGCGCAGTTGCGGATAGATGCGGCGGTCGCCGAAAGTCAAAGACCCGAAAACCTTGCCTTCAGGATCGAGGCCGCTCTTTATCCGTTGATAAAAGTCTTGCGCGTGCGCTTCCCAACCGATTTTGCTGTCGCCGAATCGGAAGCGTCCTTTCTTTTGGTCAAATAGAAAATCGACAGGTTTAAGTGAGTTCAACTTGTTTCTCTCGCTGGCCGTTCTCGGTTACCCAATGCGGGCCAAAATTCAGAAGCATGTTCAGGCAAGAGTAGAGACAAAAGTAGTACGGATGTCGGAGATCGCCCTGAATCGTGTCAGTTAGCAAGCTTTCGTATTGCTCGCGAACTAGGGCGCACCCCAAGCCGATAATTGTCCGTTCTTGGCAGATGGTGGTGATCCGTTCCATCAACCGCTTACGGGTGTCATCCGTCCACGGCCACCACCAGAAATTGTTAACGTCGAACTCGTTGAACCGATTCTGAAACTCGCTCATATGAAAATCCTTGACGGCAAAATAAGCCATCACGGAATCCCATTGCTCTTGCCAGCGGTTCCAGCCTTCGTATGTTCCCAAGTAGCCGACAACCGCGACGATTTCAGACTCGTTATGCGTGCCGCTTTCGTCGAAGTAGCCGTGATAGGGCTTGACGATCATAAGCCTACGAACAGCGCGGTCCGATTCGGAAACTCGCAAGAGTTCGGCGAGCCGAGACACCCCAGAATAGGCGAGGCTGACCGCGCACCTCGCCCGCGACGATTAGATGCGCTACAACTGTCCGGACTTTGATCGAGGAGGTCCGAAAGGGTGCGACTTTGGAAAACATTAAGTGATTGTAGGGCTTTTCTAGGTGAGTGTCTACATTCACCTAATCCACCGGCTAGTTTACATAATACTTCTTATACGAAGCTGAACTACCCTAGAAGGATGGCGTCCGTTTTCGCTTTCATCGCGATCGCATTACTCGGCGCGGGCGCTGCGCGCGCGCAGAATGCCTCCCCTGCCGGCGGTGCGCCGGTCGCGACCGACGCGGCGAAAGACGCGGCGCTGAAGATTTATCTACAGAAGCACTTTAAGATTCCCAGCGCCGAATCGGTTACGCTCGGCCCTGCCTTCAAGACTCCGATCACGGGCCTGCTCGCGCGCCAATTGACCGTGAAGAACGATCAGGGTCAGAGCATCACGGCCATGATTTTCTTCGATAAAAATGAAGACAAGGCGATCATCGGACAATATCTCGACCTCGGCGCCGAGCCGTGGGGACGGGTGAACATGGGCGCTGTGACGCTCGACGATCGCCCGACGCAAGGACCGGCCGACGCACCCGTGACAATCGTCGAGTTCGCCGACTTCGAGTGTCCGTTTTGCGCACACGCCTTCAGCGTTATCGAAGCCCTGGTCAACTCGACCTACAAGGGCAAGGTGAAAGTTATTTTCAAAGCCTATCCGCTCAACGTGCATCCGTGGGCGATCAAAGCCGCCGAGGCCGCCGAATGCGCGCGGCTGCAGAACCCTGCCACCTTCTGGGACTTCGCGCGCTACTTCTACACCAACCAGGGATCGATCAACGTGAACAACCTGCAGGACAACGTCGACAAGCTGGCGAAGGAGCATAAGCTCGACGCGCCCTCATTGAAGGCATGCATGGCCAGTCCGCAGACCGAGGCGCGCATCAAGCAGGATCAGCTCGACGGCAACTCAATCCACGTCTCGTCGACGCCGACGTTCTTCGTCAACGGCATCCCGGTGGTGGGACTGCCCGACGGAAAGATTCTGGAGTTCGTGATTAGCTCGGAGCTCGAGGGAAAAACGCCCACGGCCGCGGCGAACTAGCGGAAGGCTGACGGATTAGTGTATGACGACCGGCTGCGGTCCCGCCGACGCTGATGGCGGCGGCGGGATGTCTGCGGGCGCGCCGAGTAGCGCCAACGACTCGACTACGTCTTGCCGTTGCTGCGCGAACGGATGCGCGTTGAGGAAGCTGCGATAGGCGGCGATCGCGCCCTGCTTGTCACCCGACTTGGCGAGCATCCGTGCGACCCCCAGCTCCGCCCTCACCTGCTCCGGTCCCGGATCGGCCGCCGCCTGCTGATATGCGCTCGCGGCTTTGGTCCATTCCGCCATCCGCTCATAAACGACCGCGAGGTTCGTCAGCGCAAGGCTGCGGAACAGCGGGTCACGCTCCTCGGCTAAAAACGCTACCAGCGAATCGCGCGCATTGGGGAGATCGCCGTCGGCAATATATGCACTGGCGAGGTAGAAACGTGACAGACGTCCGAGCCGGCGCCCCGGCTCGTCATCGGCGAGTTGCTTGAACTGCGCTTCGGCATCTTTGTTCTTGCCGCCATTGAGCGCCGTGATTGCACTGTAGAATTGAGCAGCCGCCAAATTGTCGCGATGGCGTTCATAGTAGTACACGCCAATCACGATGGCGCCGACCAGCGCGACGACTCCGGCTGAGATCAGAACCTGGTTGAGATTGTTAACCAGGAAATCGCGTGCGCTGTCGACCAGCGTCGTCAGCTCGTCGGGCGCCTTGAGTTCTTTTTGCGTTATTTTTCGGCGATGAGTAGTCGGCGGCATCGAATGCTCCAGCGGGCGCCGCCCGGCAGAGGACCAGAGGGATTAGCGCGGTAGCGCCCTTACATCTTGTATTTGAAATCCTCGGGCGACATCCGCTCGAGGATCTCGGACCATTTGTCGCGCGACACACCGGCGAGATTCTGATCCGAAGTCTGCGGCTCGCCCTGGGATTCATGCAGCTCGCTCGATGCCTCGAGCACTTTCTTGGCGACGTAGATGGGCGATTTGGTCCGCAATGCCAGCGCGATCGCGTCGCTCGGCCGCGAGTCGATTTCAAGCGCCTTGCCGTCGCGCGTCTTTACCAGGATTCGCGCGAAGTACGTGTTCTCGCGCAGCTCGGTGATTTCGGCCGACTCGACCGTCGCGCCGAACTCGGTCATCAGGTTGCGCAGCAGGTCGTGAGTCATCGGGCGCTGCGGCTTGATGCCCTCGAGCTCAGTCGCCATCGCGGTCGCTTCGAGCGGACCGATCCAGATGTGCAGATTGAGCTTGTTGTCGGGGTCTTTCAGCACGACGATCGGCATCTTGGTCGACGGGTCAAGCGTAATCCCGCCCACGATCATCAAAATGAAATCTTCCCTGTGACCAGCCATAGAGGCGCTCTTAAACCTTTTCTCTTCGAGTGGACGCGGTCTCGAATCGAGATTCCGCACCGCCCCCGATGCGAATATCTTGGCCCAAAGACGCCGGGTGGTCAACCGAACAAGCTGCGCAGCCCCGACGACCGAGTCCGTCAGCTTGCGACCAAGCGATCGACCACGCGGTAAAGCTGGTTGAGATTGCGGCACTCTTCCACCAGGTCGCAGTGCGGAGCGTAGCGATCCATTTCGCTGTCGCCGAAGCCCCACGTGTTGCGGCTCTCAGGATTAAGCCAGATCACTCTTTTGGCGCGCTGGCGGATTTCACGCAAGCACCAATCGTGCGGCAGGTTGTAATTGTTGCGCGCGTCGCCGAGCACGATCACGGTCGTGCGCTTGTTCACCGAGCCCAGATGGTCGGTAACGAAGTTGCGAAACGCGTAGCCGAAGTTCGAATGCGCGTAGACGTTGATGATATCGCCCTTGAGCGCGACGTCGAGCGCTTCCTTGGCGTCGTTGTTGCGGAAGCACTCGGTCACCTCGCCAATGTCGGCGACGAAAATAAAGCTGCGTACGCGAGAGTATAGATCCTGCAGCGAGTAGACGAACTGCAGCATGAAGCGCGACGCATTGCGCACCGAGTCGGAGACGTCGCACAGAATAACGACCTGCGGCTTTTCTTTCTTACGCTTCTCGAAGCGCAGCTTGAACGGCACGCCGCCATACGCGAGGTTCTGCCGCAATGTGCGCTTGATATCGAAGCGGCCCTTCTTCGAGCGTTTGCGGCGCACGGTGATCACGTTCTTCAGGCGCTGCGCGAGGCGCGTGACCGCCTCATTCATTTTCTTGAGCTCGTCCTCGGTCAGGTAATAGAAACTCTTTTCGCCGATCTGATTGAGGCGCTGATCTTCCTTCTGCTTGATGTCGCGTTTCTCGCGCTCCATCCGAACGTAGCGACGAATAATATCATCGAGCGCCTTGAGGCGGCGTTCGAGGTACTCTTCCATTTTGGCTTTGAGCTCGGAGCCGATATCCATCTTCTCGAGCTGCTCGCGCAGCTCCTTGATCTCGGCTTCGATCTTGTCCAGCCCGAGCTGACGCGCGAGCGCGCGCGCGAAATAATTTTCCTCGATGGTGCGCTCGATCCCCTGGAGCTTGACCGCGCGCGACGCCTCGCGAATCTTGCGCTCCATCTCGCCCGAGTTGTTCTGCAGCAGTTGCTTGGCCAGCTCGGAAAGATTCTTGCCCTCTTTCTGGAGCATCTTCTCGACTTCGTCCAGGAATTTCTGAAATTCCTGATCGGACATCGAGAGCGCGTTCTGCACGGCCGAGCTCGCCTGCTTGATAATCTCGCCGAGGCCGGAGAAGTAGATGTCGAACAGCTCCTCGAAAACCGGCAATTCGCTGGCCCGCTTGACCATCGTGGCGCGCAGCGCGGCGCGGAACGCGTCGCGCTCGTTGAGGCCGGTGACTTCGGAGGCGCTGAAGGCGTCGAGCGTTTCCGCCAGCGAGACGCGCACGCCGTTCTCGCGCAGCAGATTCGCAAATTCGACGAGTTTTTCCTGCATGGTGTGAGGTGCCCTACCCTGCTTGCCGTCGTGTGATCAGTTGAGCAAATCCTTGTCGCTGCCGGCCTCGGTGCCGCGACGCGCGCGCACGCGGCGCACATAGTCCTTGAGCTCTTCCTGCGCTTTGCGCACGTCGCCCTCGTACTTGACGATCGTGTCGAGCGTTTCTGTGACGAGTTCCTGATCGAGGCTGTTCACATTCAGCAGCGTCAGCGCCTTGACCCAATCGAGCGTCTCGCTGATGCCCGGCGTCTTCTTCAGATCGAGCTTACGCAGCGATTGCACGACGGTCACGACTTCCTCGGCCAGCTTGCCGGCGGCCTCGGGCACCTTGAGCTTGACGATCGCAAGTTCCTGCGCGCGATCGGGAAAGTCGATGTACAGATGGAGGCACCGACGCTTGAGCGCGTCGGACATTTCGCGCGCGTTGTTCGAGGTCAGCACGACCAGCGGGATGTGCTTGGCTTTCAGTGTGCCGAGCTCAGGCACCGTCACCTGGAAATCGGACAGCAGCTCGAGCAGGAAGGCCTCGAACTCGGCGTCGGCCTTGTCGATCTCGTCGATCAGCAGGACCGACGGCTGTTCGCTAGAGATAGCTTTGAGCAGCGGGCGCGGCAGCACGAAGCGTTCGGAGAAAAATACTTCGTCCTGTGCGGCGATTCGATCGACCGCTTCGGTGAGGCCTTTCGCGCCGACCAACACTTCGCTGATTTTGTCTTTGAGGATCTGCGTATAGAGGAGCTGCTTTGCGTACTCCCATTCGTAGAGCGCCTTGCCCTCGTCGAGGCCCTCGTAGCATTGGAGGCGAATCATCTCGAAACCGAGCGACGCGGACAGCACTTTGGCGAGGTCGGTTTTGCCGACGCCGGCGGGGCCTTCAACCAGGATGGGCTTGCGCATTTCGCTTGCCAGGTAGATGACAGTGGCGATTCGCCGACTGGCAATATAATTGTTCTTGGCGAATCGCTCGATTACGTCCTCGATCGATGAAAACATCAATCCTCCTCGACAGCGGAAGCTGAAGGGGCAAGCCCCGCGCGGATTAGTTTAAATATCACGCCGAGTTAAGGCGAGGAAACCCAAATTAACGTTCGGTAGGGCGCCGGCGTTCAAATGTGCAGTTCTTCCCAGACTTGCTCACCGCGATCGAAGCGCTCGCGCGACAGGGCCGACGCGTCGAAGGCGCCGTACTTGCCATTGGCGATAAGGTCGGCGAGGGCTTGGCCGGCGCCGTAGGATTGCATGACGCCGCGGCCGCTGAATGAGTGCGCTTCGTAGACGGGTTTGGTTGGCGCGGCGCGCCCGACGATCGCGCTGCGGTCGGGACTAACCTCGTAAAGCCCGGCCCATCCGGTGACGTGGCGCAGACGCTCCATCGAGGACATCCGCGCGAACAGGCGCGGCCAGATCTCGTTGAGGAAAAACGGCTCGCCGTCGTAGTTGAAATGGTAACCGGGCGGCTCGTCAGGCGGCGAGTATCCGGCGAGGATGTGCGCACCTTCGTTGTGAAAATACACGCCCGAGGTATCCACGATCATGCCGTAGTTGGCGAGATTGGTCTCGCGGTTATCGACGATAGAGACCTGGCGGCGAATCGGCTCGGTCCAGTTGCGCAGCCCCAGCAACTTCATCGCGGTCGGCGACCATGCGCCGCCGGCGACGACGATCGCGTCTGCAGTGAGTTCGAAGACGCGACCGGTTTCGGCTTCGCCGGGGCCGTCCTGGGTCATCATGCGCACGAGGCCTTCGTCGGTGTGCGGCTGGTCGGACTGCCAGCACTGGAGGCGCACCTCCGAGCCGCTCGCGTCGATAGCGACGACGTAAGTACGATCGAGAAACTGGGCGCCGTGTTTCAGCGCGCGGGCGCGGTAGTGTTCCTTGAGCAGATTGGGATTGATGAGCCCGTCGGCCGGCGAGAGCGTAGCGCCCGCGATACCGTCGAGCTTGTCTATTTCGGGCACGCGGCGATTGACCTCGGCGGGGGTAAGCGCCTCGATCGGATGGCCGAGTTCGCGCTGGAGCGCAATGTGTTCGACGGCACGCGCGAAGGTCTGCTCGTCGTAGAGCCAGAGGTAACCCTTCTGCCGGAAGCCGACCTCGTCGCGCACGCGCTGATAGTACTCGATCGACGCGCGGCACAGTGCGATGTTCACCCGCTGCCACCAGGTGGCGCGCACGCCGCCCGCATTCTTTTCGCTGGAGCTGAGACGGCCGCTGAGATCGATATCGACGGCGAGCGCCTTGAGTCCGCGCTCCGCCAGACCCATCGCGACCGAACTGCCGACGACGCCGGCGCCGATGACGATCGCTTCGAATCGCTCACCCGCAATCACGAAGCGACTGTATCAAAGTCGCATAGTTGATGATGAGGCGTGAGGATGAACACCGCCTAGAGCTTTTCTGGCCACCGCCTGGCGCCGTGGAATACGCGCAGGATTTCGACGGTGTCCTCGCGGACGCGGTACGGAACTATGTATGGGGTGCCGGTTATTATCAGCTCGCGGGTGCCGGGGACGCGGCCGGTCCGGCCCAAGGCTGGCTGGCTAACGAGCCGGTCGACGCTGGTCGCGATGCGCTCCACTACCTGCGCTGCGGCCTGCGGATCGTCGCGGGCGACGTAGTCGGCCTCTTCCTCGAGATTTCTGAGCGCGCGCCTAAGCCATCTTACCCGCACCGCGCCTCCACTTCCTCCTCACGGCCTCGACTTCTGCCTCGCTCGCGAAGTCGCCCGCGTCGGCTTCCTTGAGCGCCGCTCGGATTTCCGTGATTTGCCACTCGTTCAATTCGACGTAGGCGCGGATGGCCTCTGCCGCCACGTAGGATTTCGAGCGTTCCATCGCCTTGGCGAGCTTTTCGAGCCGGTTCTTGGTCTTGCGGTCAACGCGGATAGTCATCACTTCGGACATACTTGTATTGTGCTGTATACATGCGCATACCGCAACGAGAAAAACAGCGCTGCAGAATCCTGAATCGCGCGTAGCGCTGTAATCAGACCCTCACCTTCGTCCTCTCCCTAACAGGGAGAGGAGACAGAAAGGGGTCTTGTGCGAGAGGCTTGCGGGCTGCCAATTTTGTAGGGATGTGCACGCTGGCTATTTACTTTCGGGCTACGCGCGATTGTCCGGTCGTGATCGCCGCTAATCGCGATGAGTTTCTTGACCGGCCCGCAGATGACCCCACTACCCTGCTCGAGCATCCGCATGTTGTGGGCGGGAAGGATCTGAAAGCGGGAGGCACCTGGCTTGGGATTAGCGAGCACGGGATCGTGGCGGGACTGCTGAATCGGCGCGCGGAGAATGGCGCGAATCCGAATGCGCGATCGCGCGGGCTGTTGTGCCTCGACGCGTTGCGGCGCCGTAGTGCGGCGGAAGCGGCCGAGTTCGCGGGGCGCGAGCGCGGATCGGACTACAATCCGTTCAACCTGTTGATGGTTTCGCGCGAAGAGGCGTTCGTCGCTTACAATCGCGGCGCGTCGATCGAAGTGGTTGAGCTGAAGCCGGGACTTCATCTGCTGTCGAATCTCAATGTCGACGATTTCGAGTGCCCGAAGATCAGCGCGTCCTACGGGAAGTTTGCGGAGCTTGGGAATCGTGCCGACTTCCAGCGCGATCCGATCGGTCAGCGCGCAGCGTTGGGTACCTTGCTGGCTGACCACAATACTCAGCTTGATTCGCGGGTCGCGATTGCCACCGGCAGGCCGAATGCGCTCTGTTTGCATCTCGATAATTATGGGACGCGGTCGTCGAGTTTGATTTTCATGCGCGGTGACTCGGCAGAGGTCGCGCACTATTTCGCGCCGGGCCCACCGTGTCGAACTGCGTATCGCGTCGCGATGGTGCCGCGGTGCGGTGTATCCGATCACGGGCCGAAGTAGGCGGCGATGCCGGTCAGCACGAAGCATCCGATGGCGATTGAAGCGGAGGCCAGAAAAATCGAAGCGAGGAATGGCGGTTCGATTACGAAGAACAAGATGAAGCCGGCAACAACCGCGACGACGCTCGCGATTATCGCGAAGATCATGCTGACCGTGCGCAACTGCCTCATCGCGGCGCGCAACGCAGAAATAAGTAGGGGATTGAATTGAGCCGCATCAGCCGAAAGCCTTGGTCGATTGCCAGTCTGATTCTCGCGATTGTCGCCGCAGTTGCAACTGCCTATCCGGCCCGCGCGCAACTGGGCGAGTCCGGCCTCAACTGGCAGCAACGCTTCCTCGGTATCCTGCCGCTGGTCAAGCCCAATCCGAAAGACCCGGTGGTGGTGACGGTCAACGGTGCGCCGATTACAGCGGCGGAAATCGCCGACTATGCGAAGACCGAAGCGCAGATGATCAACGCGACCAGCACCGAAGAATCCAACGCGGTGTTTCGCGATGCGAGCGAGAACCTAATCAATCGGCAACTGCTGCTGCAGGAGGCCGCGCGGCTCAAGATCACGATTCCCGATGGCGAGGTGGCGCAGCGCGCGCGCCAGTTCCAGATTGCGGGCGGCGAAGGTCAACCGGCTCCGGCGAGCAGTGCACCCGACGCGCAACTGATGAACGAGGTGCGCGGCTCGATGATGATCGAGAAGATGCTCGACGACGAATTTCGGACGCATCACGTGCAACCGACTGAGAAGCAGATTCAGGACTACTACGATCAGCATCGCGATCTGTTCGTGAAAGATCCGGGCGAGGTGCAAATCGCGCATATCGCCGTGAAGCTGCCGCCCAACGCGACCGACGCGCAGAAGAAAGCGGCGGCCGAAAAGATAATCAAGATTTATAAGGAAGCGCAGAAGAGCAAGGACTTCGCGGCGATCGCGAAACAGAACTCGGAGGACACGGAGTCTGCGGCCAAGGGCGGCGACCTCGGTTACTTTCGGCCCGGGCAATTGCCGCCGGTGGTCGACAAGATGGTGTTCGCGACGCCGGTCGGGCAGCTGACGGAGATCCTCGAATCGAACCTCGGCTACAGCTTTATCAAGGTGGTCGCACGGCGCGGCGAGACGAATGCGCCGCTGTCGGACGTGAAGGCGAAGATCGCGCTGTTCATCCTCGACGAGAATGAAGACACGGTCGTGAAGGGGCTGCTCAAGAAGCTGGCAAAGGGCGCGAAGATCGAGTTCAAGACCCTGCCTAAGGGGACCGAGGCGAAGGGCGAGGATGCTCAACCCGCGCCTGAGGAGGCTAACCCCTAGCCCGGTTCAGGCAAAATGAATGGAAGCAAGCCGGAGAGAGTTTTGAAGCATCCTAACGCTGCCGCACTTGCGTTTGTCGGCTGGTACCTAGTCCTTCCGCAAGGCCAAACAATCTGGAGGCCGAGCGCCATGTCTTTTCATTCCTATTCGAAGTGTCGGACGTACATAAAGTCAGTGCACGACTTGGTAGCAGCGCAAGATCGGGCGATGGCTGAACCGTTGGCCCACGCGCGATGCGTACGGAAGGACAACAGACTCGCCGACTAAGAAGGTACGAATCGAAGGACCCAACTCAGACAAGGAGGCGGCCGCCTTCGAGGTTCAGGATTGCGCCGGTTACGTAGTCGGTTTCGCAGAAGAAGACTACGGCGCGCGCTACGTCCTCGGGCGAACCCATCTTTTGTGTCAGCGTGCGCTTGACCAGCCGCGCTACTTCGGCGTCGTCGTAGTCCTCGGGCGGCATCACCATGCCCAGCGCGATGCAGTTGACCTGGACTTCGGGGGACAGTTCCTTTGCCAGCGACTTGGTGAGACCTATCAGGCCGCTCTTCGATACGGCGTACGGCAGGTAGTCTTTGTAGGGCCGGATGCCGGCCCAATCGCCGAGGTTGACGATTTTGCCGGCGCCCTGCCGGCGCATCGCAGCGCCGGCGAACTTCGACAGGAAGAACGGCGCCTTGAGGTTGATGTCGAGGTTCGCGTCCCAGTCGCGCTCGGTGATTTGTTCGAGCGGAGTCGGTGCGAAGATCGAGGCGGAGTTTATCAAGATGTCGATGCGGCCAAAGGCGTCGAGCACGGAGGCAATCATCTGCTCGATTTCGGCGACATGATCGAGGTTCGCGTGGAACGACTTCGCTGTGCCGCGCTCGCGTGCGATTTCGGCGACGACCGCGTCCGCCTCGGCCTTTGACGTGCGGTAGTGAACGGCGACGGTCGCGCCGTGCGCGGCAAAGCTTAGTGCGATTGCGCGTCCGATGCGGCGACCTGCCCCGGTTACGAGTGCTACTTTTCCTTTGAGTTCCATCGGGAGCTGAGGAACTTAACCACTAACCCCTGCCCGAGCGGGAAGCTGATTGAAAAACCAGGTCAGCTCTGGAGCGAGGCGTGGATGGCTTTTACCAGCGCCAGGTTGTCGGAGTGTCCTGTCTTGGAGGCCGTGATGTGGGCGTGCAGCGGACGGCCCAACAGGTAGAGGTCGCCGATCAAGTCGAGGACCTTGTGGCGCGCGAATTCGTCGGCGAAGCGCAGAGTCGTGTTAACGACCTTGTCATCGTCCACGAGAATCGCGTTGTCCAGACGGGCGCCGCTGCCGAGGCCGAGCTGGTTGAGCTTGCGGAACTCGGCGACGAAGCCGAAGGTGCGCGCGGGCGCGATTTCACGCATGTATGCGTCGCTCGAGGTCAGCTCGAAGTGCAACTGCTGTACGCCGATCGGTTTGGGATAGTCGAGCGTGTAGTCGATGATCAGATGCGGGGCGGGCGTGGCTTTGATGAACTCGCGTCCCGCGCCCTCCTCGCCAATCGCGATCGGACGCTTGATTTTGATCGGCTGGACGATCGCGTCCTGCTCGGTCAGACCCACTTCGCCCAGCTGCTTGCAGAACTCGAGCGCCGAGCCGTCGAGCGCGGGCACTTCGTCGTCGGTCTTGATGAGCAGGTTCGTGATTCCGAATGCGTTGAGCGCCGACAGTAGATGCTCTACGGTGCGGACCGAGCGCCCGCCGCTGGTGAGCGTGGTGTTGTAGCCCGTGTCGGTGACGTTGTCGAAGGCAACGGGAATGGCGGTTTCGTCGGCGAGCGAAGTGAACACGATCCCGAAGCCCGCGGGCGCAGGATGCAAGATGACTCCCGTCTTGAGGCCCGTGTGAAGTCCCTGCCCGCCCATCACGATCGAGCGTGCGACGGTGCGCTGCGGAGTCGCCCCGGCGCGAATAGCCTTGCGGCCGGCGGCGCGGACCTCGGCGCTCATGCCGCGCGCGTTGGCGGGATCAGGGCCGGCGGAGTCGCCTTCGAGCGCACGCGCGATCGATGCGAGCAATCCGCTGACCGAGAATGGCTTCTGAATGAAATCGGCGGCGCCGAGCCGGGTCGCTGCGACCGCGTTCTGGATGTTGGCATGGCCCGAGATCATTATCACCGGCACGCGCGGCTGCTCGGATTTGATCAGGCGCAGCAACTCGATGCCGTCCATCTCGGGCATCCACACGTCGAGCAGAACTACGGCCGGACTCTCGCGCGCGATGAGATCCATCACGCCCGGCGCATGGCCGGTATCGACGACGCGAAAGCCTTCGTCGCTCAGAATTCCGCGCAATGAAGACCGAATCCGCTCCTCATCATCCACCACCAGCACGGTTTCATTCACGTTGAAATTTCTCCGGAGAGCGCGCCTCGATTCGGCGCGGTGAGGGTCGCATCAGGCGGTTGCCTTCGCGAATCGCTGCATTTTAACAGGAAATTCCAGCACAAATCTACTTCCACGCGGCCGGTTCTCGGCGACGCGGACAAAGCCGTGATGGTCGGTGACGACCGCGGAAACGATCGCGAGTCCGAGTCCGGTACCGCCCTTCTTGCTCGAATAGTACGGCTCGAAAATGCGGGTTCGCAGGCGCGGATCGATCCCCGGGCCGTTGTCGGCGACTTCGAGAGTTACGATCGAGTTGGCAGGTCCGTAGCTGCGCACTTCGATTCGTGGACCGGCGCCGTTGTGCGTGATGGCAGTGACGGCCGCGACGGCGTTGTCGAGCAGGTTGACCAGCGCGCGCTTCATCGCGTCGCGATCGATTGGGATGAGCGGAATCCCGGGATCGAGCGCGAGCGCAAATTCAACGTTGGGATTCGCCTCGCGGAAATTCGCGACGGTCTCGGCGGCGAGCGCGTTGATGTCGCCGGGGACGGGATTCAGATGAGGCATCCGCGCGAACGCCGAGAACTCATTCACCAGGCGCTTCAAGTCCTCGACTTCGCCGATGATCGTCTTGGTGCATTCTTCTACCAGGGTCGATTCGATTCCGGGGCGCGCGCCGAGCTGGCGCCGCAGGCGCTCGGCCGAAAGCTGGATCGGAGTCAGCGGATTCTTGATCTCGTGCGCGATTCGACGCGCGACTTCGCGCCACGCCTCCATCCGCTCGACCTTGGCAATCTGGCTGACGTCCTCGAAGAACAGCACGGTCCCGGCCGGCTCGTTGGGCGCGTCGCCGAGCGGACTCGCCGTCATCATCAGCTCGGTCTCGGCGCCCGCCACTTCGAGCTTAATGGTAGAGCGAGCCTCGCGCGGGCGCGTCGCAAAGGCGAACACGTCGTCGAGCGCGCGGGCCAGCGCCAGCGGAAACGCGCCCTGGTAATTGCGGCCGATCGCGTCGGCAGCCTTGAGGTCGAGCAGCCGTTCGGCGCATGGATTGATGGCGGTGACGACGCCGTCGTGGTCGAGGCCGACGACGCCGGCCGACACGTTGCGCAACAGGGTCTCGGTGTACTGGCGGCGGCGCTCGAGCTCGGCGGCGGAAGCGCGCAGGTCGGCGGTCATTTGGTTAAACGAGTCGACTAGCTGGCCGATCTCGTCGTCGCCGACGGCCGGGATGCGAAAATTGAGATCGCCACCGGCGATGGCTTGCGTGCCGCGCGCGAGCATTTTGATCGGGCCGGTGATTCCGCGCGAGAGAAAAATTCCGAACCAGCTCGCCAGCGACACGACCACGAGCCCGATCAGCACCAGCGTCAGCAGGTAGCTGTTCATGATGGGCTGGCGGAGGATGCGCAGCTGGAAGTAATCCTCGGACACTCGCGAGATGTTGGTTGCGCGCGTCGCGAGGCTTTGCGGCAGATAGTAATCGACCAGCACGGCGCCCAGCACATTGTCGGTTTCGTTCGAAACGTAAATCGGCGCGGAGCCGCGAATCACGTCGGCGCTGCCGAGCCGGTCGGTGCGCGTGAGCGTTTGCCCCTTCAGCGTTTGCGAAATAATCGGCGAATCGGGCGACGCGCCGATGCCGGTAGGCGTTTTCGGGCTGATGTCGATGAGCAGCAGCTTGCGATCGGCCGAGAACACCTCGATGGTGCCGAGGTTGTACTCCTCCTGCTGCCGGTTGATGAAATCTTTCAGCTGCTCGTGCTTGCCAGGCGCGAGCAAGCCCTGCGCCGCGATTTGCTCGGCCAGCACGCGCGCGAAATGCGAGGCGTTGTTCGCCGAGTTCAGATAGTAAGTCTTCGCGATCTCGAGCGAGTCGTTGAGGATCTGTTCGTACTCCGGATTGAACCAGCTGTTGATGTCGGCGTGCAGAAACACGCCCGAGACGTAGAGCAGGAACGCGCTGGGGATCAGTGCAACGGCGATGAATCCGAAGACCAGCCGCACCTGGAATTTCGATCCGATCAAACCGCGGCGGCGTTCGAAGATGACCTTGGCGAGATTGCGTCCGACCAGGAACAGCATCAGCCCGAGCAGCAAAAAGCTCAGGTTGAAGAGCGAGATGACTGCCAGGTTCGAGACCAGCGAGGTATGGCGCGTGAGCGGCGGCAACTCGGTCTGCGCGAACACGAACGCGACCAGAGTCGCGCCGGCCACGCCGACGGCGATCAACTCGCGGCGGCGCCGCTTGCGCTCCGCCAGCCGATGCGGGCTTACCGATTTTTCGGGTTTTGCCGCTGCCAATTCGTCAACGCCTCATCAGCGAAAAGAATATCGTCGCAGCGATGCTGATCAAAATGCAGGTGGCGAGCAGGAAGTAGAAGGTGAAGTTGCCGCGCCGGATGTAAATGTCGCCGGGCAGCTTGCCGATGTACGGCACCGACGACAATCCCCACAGCGCCAGTCCCACGAGCGCGATCGCGAAACCGGCGAAGACCAGGGTTTTTCCTATCGGCGCCATCGCGGAAACGACCTGCACCGATTGTACAAGAGGGGCGGCCCAGGAAATACCCAGGCCGCCCTGCCCTCCCCACCACGTTATGCGTGCGCGTGCGCGTGACTACCAGACTTGGCGCCGGCGGCCTCGCGCGCAGCGTTCGTCTCCTTGATAATTTTGTCAGCGACGGGCGCGGGCGCTTCCTCGTAATGCGAGAAATGCTGCTCGAAGGAGCCGCGGCCCGACGTGATCGAGCGCAGGTCGGGCGCGTACTTCAGCACCTCCGACATCGGCACCTGCGCCTTGATCACCTGGCCGTTGCCCTTGCTGTCCATGCCCAGGACCTTGCCGCGGCGCGAGTTCAGATCGCCAATCACGTCGCCCATGCATTCATCAGGACACGCGACTTCGACGGCGACGATCGGTTCGAGGATGATTGGCCGCGCCTTTTCAAGGCACGCCTTGAAGCCCATCGAGGCCGCGATCTGAAACGCCATGTCCGACGAATCGACGTCGTGATAGCTGCCGTCGAAGACGGTGACCCGCACGTCGACCATCGGATAGCCGGCGAGGAATCCGTCGGGCAGAGTATTGCGCACGCCCTTTTCAACCGAAGGAATGAAGTTGCGCGGGATCACGCCGCCGACGATATTGTCGACGAACTCGAAGCCCTTGCCGCGCGGCATCGGCTCGATCTTCAGCCAGCAATCGCCGTATTGCCCGCGGCCGCCGGACTGGCGCTTGTACTTGCCCTGAGCCTCGGCACGTCCCTTGATGGTTTCCTTGTAAGGAACCTTGGGCGCCTGCAGCTCGACGTCGACGTTGAATTTCCGCCGCAGTTTCTCGACCGTGATTTCGATGTGCATCTGGCCGGTGCCCGACAAAATGATGTCGTGCGTTTGCGCATCGCGATGCATCTCGAGCGCGAGATCTTCCTCGATCAGCTTCTGCAACGCCGCCGACGACTTCTCCTCGTCGCCCTTGGTCTTGGGACGAATGGCGAAAGAGATAACGCCGTTCGGACGCGTCAGCGGCGGCATGACGAGCACGGGCGCCTTCTCGTCACACAGCGTGTCGCCGGTGGTGGTGTCTTTCAGCTTGGCGACAGCGACGATTTCGCCAGCGATCGCGCTGGCGATGGGCGATTGCTTCTTACCCTCCAGGCGCAGCAGCTGCCCGAAGCGTTCTTTCGATTCGCGAGTCGAGTTGAGGACGCCGGCATCGGTCGAAGCGCGGCCCGAAATGATGCGGAAGATAGAAAGCTTGCCGGCGAATGGATCGATGATCGTCTTGAAGACCATCGCGGCGAACGGCGCCGCCGGATCTGCCGCACGGCTGACGGGCTCGCCAGTGCTGGGATTCTGGCATTCAACCGGCGGCCGCTCGTTCGGCGCGGGCAGATATGTCGTGACAGCGTCGAGCAGCGGCGCGATACCGATATTCTTCGCGCCCGAGCCGCAGAACACCGGCGTGATCTTGCGCTCGACGACGGCCGCATGCAGCGCCGCGCGAACTTCGGCGTCGTCGAGCGTGCCCTGGTCGAGATATTTTTCGAGCAGCGCGTCGTCGGTCTCCGCGACCGCTTCGAACAATGCGGTGCGCGCCGCTTCCGCCTGGGCCTTGAGCTCGGCGGACAATTCCTCTTCCTTGAATTTGCCGCTCGCGTCAGCGTAGGTCAGCGCCTTCATCGCGAGCACGTCGACCACGCCCTTGAAGCCCAGCTCCTCGCCAATCGGGATGGTCAGAGCGACGGCGCGCGCGCCCAGCACCTTCTCGAGATCCTTGAGCGCGGCGTCGAAGCTGGAGCGCTCGCGATCGAGCCGCGACACGAATGCGATCCGCGGCAGCTTGAAGTCTTCGGTCGCGGCCCAGATTTTTTCGGATTCAACCTTGGTGTCCGCGCCCGGGCTTATCAGCATGACGACGCCGTCCACTGCGCGGAGTGTCGTGAGCGTCTCGGGGAGGAAGGCGGTGTAGCCGGGCGTGTCGGCGAAAATTACTTCGGTCTTTTTCCAATTGAGATGATTGAACGCGGAGCTGATCGAAATGTGATGCTTGGTTTCTTCGGGCTCGAAGTCCATCGCGGCCGAGCCGTCGTCAGGCCGTCCCAATCTCGGCGTCGCACCCGCCGTGAAGAGCATCGCGTCGGCGGCCTGCGTCTTGCCGGTCCCGCCCTGGCCCACGATTGCGATAGTTCTAAGCCGTCCGATTTCCTCCACAGCCATGGAGTTCACCTCTCTCAGCTTGCCCGCCCGGGACCAGCGCCGATTTCAGAGCGCCGCGCCCCGATCGATGCAGTTATTTTGCGTTGCTCACATAAACTTACTCGTACGCCCCCTCCACGCTCACCTCACGCGCGACAATCCGCTCGACGCGGTCTCCGATGTCTAGCAGCAGAGCACCTGTCCCGTCGATTCCTTTCACCACTCCAGTTTGACGCCGGCCACCGTCTACGATCGCGATGCGCTTGCCGGTCAGCGCCGAGAAGCGCTCCCACGCGGGACGGACGGCCTCGAAGCCGCGCGTCAGAGTTTCCATATAGCGGGAGTCGAGCGAATTAAAAAGCGAATCGGCGATCGCAATTCGGTCGCATGCGTGCCCGGTCGCGATACGCATCGAGGTCGCCTTGTCGCGCAAGTCGGGCGGAATGTCGTCGGCAGCGAGATTGATATTGAGGCCGATGCCGAGCAGCACGCAGTCGAGATTCTGGCGCGCGTCGGTGACGGCTTCGGCGATGATGCCGCCGGCCTTGCGGCCACGCAGCCACACGTCGTTGGGCCATTTGAGCGCGACGATTCCCGGCGCCTCGCGCTCGAAAGCCTCGGCGGCGGCGACGCCTGCGACCAGGCTCATGCGCGGCACGTCGGCGAGCGGAATCGGCGGTCGCAGAATTATCGTCGTGTAGAGATTGACGCCCGACGGCGAATGCCACGTGCGGCCCATCCTGCCGCGCCCGGCGGTCTGCTGCTCGGCAATAACCAGCGTGCCCTGATCGGCGCCGCCTGCGGCCAACTCGCGCGCCGCTTCCTGGGTGGAGTCGATTTCGTCGAAGTAATGGATTCGCCAGCCGATTCGGCCCGGCGCGCCTCGTTCGATAGCAAGATATGGATTCTGAGGCATTACTTTAAGTTTCATGCAGCGCCTGGGATGGCGAAGAGAGTGTCTCACTGGCGCCGAGTTATCTACTGCTCCTTCTCTCGCATCTTAACGGCCCAATCATGAAGCTCGGTAGTATCCTCGGTTGGTGCCTCGAAGACGCTGAGGAACTGCAAGTCTGACAGAACCTCTTTCGGTTTCCCGAGCCGCGCCAGCACATCGGCGCGTAGAAATAGCAAATCCAGATCCTGCGGAGATAGTGCGTTGGCTCGATTGAAATCCTCAAGTCCCAGTTCGTATGAACCGGAGTGCACGTAGCTCTCGCCACGGATGAAATAGAATCCCGAATAGTCGCCGCCCTTCTGGATTGCCTGCGTCAACGTGGCGATCGACTGGCTTAACTCACCATGCATCGCGAGCGTCTCACCGTCATCCGCGTCGATGAAGCCGAGCAGCCAGTGCATATACGGATTTTCTTGCACGAGAGCCTGCGACTGTTGCGCGAAGTCCGCCATCAGTTCATGGTCACCGCCCCAGCGCGGGTAACGGGATTCCATCACCTCCTCCCTGATCACGAAACTGGTCGGTATCTGTCGAAGGGCGTCGCTTTCCAAAGCTTGGTGAACCGCTTGATCGCTCTGTCCGCGCGCCTCACCCAGCAGGACGGCATACGCGATGCTGAGTTTCGGCCTGAGTTTCAATGCGATCTTCGCTTCCGGCGCGCTTTGGGCGAAATATTTCCCCATCTTCTCGAACCGCCCGTACTCCGTCTGATCGCCTGGCGCTGGCCCCCGCGTATGCCAGCCTCGCCACGAAAAGTAAGAACTTATCGCCATATGTGCGGCAAACGAATTCGGTTTGGCGATAATCCACTCCTCAATCAGGTCTCCGACCGATGGATCGTCACAGGCAAACGAGTTGAAGGCCAGCTCTTCGTTGAGCTCCGCGATCGGGCTCTTCTCGAAGGCTTGCTGATACCGCTCGAATTCCGAATCGAGTCCCGCAAAGTCCTTCTCCCGCAGACTCGCCAGGATTGCGAGCTTGTCAGCAGTAACCGGCGGCGCTAGCCGGACCAGTGGTCGTTCCGGCGGGGTAGTCTGAGCTTGAACGGGCAACCACAGTCCGACCGCCAGCATTGTGCACACCGAGGTCAGCCCAGCAAAAATGTTCACAATTCCCGCCGTCCGCCAAATCAGACCGCGTCGATTCTCATGCTGATATCCAGAAATCGCGCCGAATGCGTCAGCGCGCCGACCGAGATCAAATCGGCGCCTGCTTCGGCAATAGCGCGGACGGTCTCGAGTGTCACGCCGCCGGAAACTTCAAGCTGAACCTTAGGTCCAGCGAGCGCGCGTGCCTTGCGGATGTTCTCAAGCGTCATGTTGTCGAGCAGAAGAGTGTCGGCGCGGGCTTTAAGTGCTTCTTCAACTTGCGTGAGCGTCTCGCATTCGATCTCGATTTTGAGCGTATGCGGCGCGATCTTGCGAGCGCCCTCAATTGCTTTCGTCACCGAGCCCGCCGCCGCGATATGGTTCTCCTTGATCAGCACGCCGCTGTCGAGGCCGAGGCGATGGTTATGCCCTCCGCCGACGCGGACCGCGTACTTCTCGACGACGCGAAGGCCGGGATGAGTCTTGCGCGTGTCGATAATTCTCGCATGGGTTCCAGCGACCGCATCGACGAAGGCGCGCGTCGTCGTGGCGATACCCGAGAGCAACTGCACAAAGTTGAGCGCGGTGCGCTCGCCAATCAGCAATCCCGCGAGCTCGCCGTCGATTTCAGCGAGCACATCGCCAGCCTTCAGCTCGGTGCCCTCAGAGGCCAGCTTGACGATCCGTGGCTCAGCACCCGCCTGCCGCATCACCGGCTCGATCAGCACGCCGCCTGCGAGAATCATTCGCGACTCTTTAACGGTGATCCTCGCGCGGCCCATCGCGCCGGGCGCAACGGTAGCGGCAGTCGTGACATCGCCCTGCCCCACATCCTCAGCAAGCGCGCGCTTGATGAGTTCGGTGAGGTCGAGTTGCCGAAGGAGTTCCATCGTCAAGCGAATCCATCGAGTTGCTTCAGCTGTTGTTCGAGTCTAAAGCTTCGCGACGTGAGTTCTAGGAATCGACGTTTCACCTCTTCCTGCGTCTCTGGGTCCGCTTTCTCCCTGAATCCTTCATCGTTGAGACGCTTCTCGTGCTGTCCTGCATGCTTCTGAGCTTCGTCTAGCTCTCTGAGAAGTTTTTCCCTCGTTCGCCCGTAATCGAATCCTGGAGCAACCTCAATTCCGACATCCGTCCATGAAAGGTGATCGAACACGACGCCCGGTACTTTGTATTGAGTCCCGTCGTAGTTAAAGCTTTCTAAACTGGCGAGCTTCGCCAGGACGGTAGCGTACTCCGTCCATAACGGAACATCCGAAGCCTTCGAGTTAATCTTCGCCACGACCCGCTGCCCCGGTTGCCACCCCAGCAGTGAACGCAGCGAATTGATCGCTTCGGTCGCCTCGATGCAGTGATTCATCGCCGTCGCTTCTTCCGTAGACAGAGGGTTCGTCGCCGACGGTTCTGGATACTCCGCGATTGGCAGGTGGGGCGCGAGATTCTCCTCGTCGAGGTACGGGCGAATCACCTGCCAGATCTCTTCCGACACGAACGGCATGAACGGATGCAGCACGCGCAGCATCTTGTCAAATACGTTGATCAGCACCCATCGCGCTCCCGCCTGCCGTTCGCCGCCCGCTTTGAGCGGCTCTTTCGACAGCTCGATGTACCAATCACAGAACTCGTGCCAGATGAAGTCGTACAGCTTCATCGCGGCGACGTTGAATTCGAATACGTCGATCGAGCCGCTGACTTCGCGAATCGTCGTGTCGAGCCGCGACAGAATCCATCGCTCGGCCAATCCGAGCTTCGCGATTTCTACTTTCGGCAGCGGCTGCGGCGCGCCTTCCAGATTCATCATGACGAAGCGCGCCGCGTTCCAGATTTTGTTGGCGAAGGCGCGCGACGCAGCGAAGCGGTCGTGCGACAGAATCACGTCGCGGCCCTGCGCCGCCAACTGCGCCAGCGTGAAGCGGACCGCGTCGGCGCCGTACTGATTCATCAAGTCGAGTGGGTCGACGACGTTGCCCTTCGACTTGGTCATCTTCTTGCCGAGCTCGTCGCGCACCAGCGGCGTGATGTACACGTCCTTGAACGGCACCTTGTCGGTGAACTCGAGCCCGAACATCATCATGCGCGCGACCCAGAAAAAAATTATGTCGAAGCCAGTGAGCAGCAGGCTGGTCGGGTAGTAGAGCGCGAAGTCCGCGGTTTCTTCGGGCCAGCCGAGGGTCGACATCGGCCACAGGCCCGAGCTGAACCAGGTGTCCAGCACGTCGTCGTCCTGCACGATGTCGGAGCCGTCGCACTCGGGGCATCGCGACGGGCGCTCGGCGGCGACAATCAGATGGTCGCATCGCACGCATCGGTAGGCGGGAATCCGATGGCCCCACCAG
>Ga0210393_10000484_pt1 | contig 35813 bp, 25 predicted proteins | sample IncBWC27OmetaG_FD_160068 | JGI IMG/M metagenome (GOLD analysis project Ga0210393, IMG submission 160068) | Forest soil microbial communities from Barre Woods Harvard Forest LTER site, Petersham, Massachusetts, United States - Inc-BW-C-27-O ...
TCTCGGTGGTGTACAACGGCGCCGATGTGCCGCCAGAAGCGCCCGCCGGTCCGTCGCTCCACGAGCGCCTGGGCCTCGCGCCCGGCCGGCCGATCGTCCTCACGAGCTGTCGCGCGGTAGCCGCGAAGGGCGTCGATGTCCTGTTCCGCGCCTTCGAACTGGTATACAAGTCGTACAACGGGGAGCAGCCCGCCCCCCTGCTGGTATACGTGGGGGCCGGCGAGCAAATGGCCCAGCTGGAGTCGCTCCGCCAGTCGTTCGCCAGCGCCGACTCGATCATCATGACGGGATATCGTACGGATGCACCGGAGCTCGCCGCCGGTGCGGACGTGTGTGTCATCCCATCGGTGTGGGACGATGCGTTTCCGCTGGCCGTGCTCGAGGCAATGGCACAGGGCAGGGCCGTGATCGCGTCGCGCGTCGGCGGGATCCCGGAGGCGATCGATTCCGACGCGGTCGGTCTGTTGGTGCCGCCGCGCGACGAGCGAGCCTTGGCCCAGGCGATCCGCACGCTGCTCGACGACCCGGCGCGTCGAGCGTCGATGGGACGCAGCGCGCGAGCCCGGATCGCCGCCAACTTCCGAAAGGACGCGCAGGTGAGCGCGATCACGGCACTGCTGCGGCCGGGATTGGTCAGCGCTTCATAACCTCGAGCGCGAGCTCGATTTTCCCAAACGGCGCCGAGACCTGGACACCGGAGACCTCGGCTCTCACGGCGTCGAACATCTCGCGCGCGATCGCGATGCCCTCGGCGACGGCGTGCTCCTTGGAGTGTTCATTCGCCCGGCGCATCCGGGCGATGATGGGCTCCGGGACCGAGACACCGGGGACCTCGTTCGCCAGAAACTCGGCGTTCCGCAGAGAAATGAGCGGCCAGATGCCGGCGATCACCGGGATCGACGGCGTGCCGGAGACGCGGACGGAAGAGAGAAAGCGCTCCAACTGCGCGACGTCGAATACCGGCTGCGTGATGGCATACTCGGCGCCCGCGTCGAGCTTCCACGCGAACCGACGCAACTCCTCGGCCGGATCGATCGCCGCGGGATTGACGCCCACGCCAATGGCGAATTTGGTCGGCGCGCCGATGGGATTCCCGCCGGGGTCGAGGCCACGGTTCAAGCGCGCGACGAGATTCGTGAGTCCGATCGAGTCGATGTCGAAGACGGCCGTCGCATCGGGATAGGGACCCATCTTGGGCGGATCCCCGGTGATCAGCAAGAGGTTCTTGAGCCCCATGGCCGCCGCACCAAGCAGATCGCTCAGCATGCCGAGGAAGTTGCGATCGCGACAACAGTAATGCGTGACGGTCTCGAGCCCCGTGACTTGCTGCTGAATCAAAATGCTCACCAGCACCGCGCTCATGCGGCTCTGCGCCCGGGGGCCATCGGGAACGTTCACCGCGTCGATGCCGGCATCGCGCAGCGCCGTGACGTCGCGCAGCATGCGCGAGGCGTCAACGCCGCGCGGCGGCACGATCTCGACCGACGAGACAAACTGCCCCTTCGCCAGCTTCGCGGCCAGCGACGACCGATCGGCAAATGGCACGGGCTCGACGCCCGCCTGTTCGGTCGGCGTCGACACGCCGCCAGAGAACCGGCCCCGGCCGGCCGAGCTCGCGACCGTCGCATGACGTGGGGCGAGCGGTCGCACGCCTTCGGCCATGGCCCGTGTATGCTCGGGCGTCGTCCCGCAACACCCGCCGACGACGCGCGCCCCGGCGCGAATCAGGTGCGCCGCGTAGGTCGCCATATACTCGGGGCTCGCCATGTACATGCTGCGGCCGCCGACATCCCGCGGCATCCCCGCGTTCGGCTGGGCCGACAGCTTGCGGCGCGTCACCGGCGTCATCTTCTCGATCGCATCGAGAATCGCCTGCGGCCCGACCGAGCAATTGAGGCCGACGATATCGGCCCCGAATCGATCGAGAGCCGCGGCGATATCCGCCGGTCGCACGCCGAACGGCGTCACCCCGTCGACGCCGATGGTCATCTGGGCGATGACTGGCATCGTCGGGTCGACCTCGCGCGCCGCGCGAATCGCCTGCTCGATCTCGTCGAGATCGCCGAACGTCTCGGCGATGAACAGGTCGGCGCCGCCTTCAGCGAGTGCCTCCATCTGCTCGCGGAAATGCGCCCGCGCTTCGTCGCGACTCGTCGGTCCATACGGCTCGATGCGTAGACCGAGTGGACCCACCGCACCCGCGACGAGTATCGAGTCACCGCCGGCGTCGCGCGCCAGCCGCGCCGCGGCCGTGTTGAACGCGCGGACGCTGTCCTCGAGCCCGTACTGCGCCAGCTTCGGCCGGTTCGCGCCAAAGCTGTTGGTCTCCAACACCTCGGCGCCCGCCCGCACGTACTCCTCGTGCACGCCACGGACGAGATCGGGCGCGCGGACGTTCAGCTCATCGTAGCACTGATTGATGAATACGCCGCGTGTGTAGAGCATCGTGCCCATCGCGCCGTCGAACACCGACACGCGCTCGGGATCGAGCAACCGCTCGAGCAACGCCCGGCGCGAGACGACGACGGGCGCGGTCACGCAGCCTCTGCCGGCTGCGCCGCCGCACCGCGGACGGCGTAGTACTTGGCGTCGGGATGGTGCACGATAAGCGCCACGGTGGATTGTTCCGGCAGCAGCTGGAACGCCGACGTCAATGACATGCCCAGCGCCGATTCGGCCGGCAACAACTTGAAGACCGTCGCGTGATCGTCGAGATCGGGGCACGCGCCGTACCCCCACGAGTACCGCTTGCCAGCCGCGACGCCGAGCTCACGCCGCACCCGACGATGCATCCACTCGGCCACCGCTTCGGCCGCCTCGACCGCGAGCCCATGGACATAGTACGCCTCGGCGACGTGCCCAGCCGCATTCAGCCCGTCGACTTTCGCGGTCGCCTCGTCTCCGACCGTCACGATCTGGAGGCCGATGACGTCGACCTCGCCCGAGTCCACCGACCGGAAATAATCAGCGAGACACAGACGCTCGCGCCCAGCCTGTCGCGGGAAGTGGAACCGCGCGATCTCGCGGAGCGACCCGCCATCGCTCTCGTAGGCGGCCGGATCATACACGATGACGTCGTTCCCGCTCGACTGCGCGGGGAAATACCCATACACCGCCCGCGGTCTGAGCCAGCCCTCCCGCTCGGCCTCGGCGGTGAGGCGCGCGAGCGTGGGCTCGAACTCGCTGCGCACGGTCCGCTCGAACTCTGGCCCCGACCCGCGTCCGCCCCATTGCAGGCGATACAGCTCGTCGAGGTCGAGCAACGCAAACACTTCCCCCAAGGGAATATCCCGCAACACCCGCGTGCCGAAGAACGGAGCCCGAGGGACGGCATTGTCCGCGCGAATGTCGCTGCGCGTCGTCGCATCAGTCCCGGCGGCGATGTCCTTCCCGGTTTGCAAGAACACGTCGTCGCGGGCCGCCCGAAGCACATTGGACACGAGCGACGGACGACGCGACGCATCCATGAGCGCATCCATCGTCTCGAGCCCTTCGAACGCGTCCTTGCAATAGAAGACGCCCGGCTCATACGCGCGCTCGCCGTCGACGAAGAGCGCCCGTCGGCCAAATCGCCGATTGATTGCCGCACCACCGATCAACACGGGATACGTCAAGCCGCGCCGGTCGAGCTCCTGCACGCACAGTGGCATCTGCTTCGAAGTCGACACCAACAGCGCCGAGAGCCCGATCGCGTCGGCCCCGACTTCCTGGGCCTTGTCGATGATCGTGTTCACCGGCACTTGCTTGCCAAGGTCGTAGACCGTGTAGCCGTTGTTCGACAGGATCGTGTTGACCAGCGACTTCCCGATATCGTGGACATCGCCGTAGACCGTCGCCAGGACAACCTTGCCCTTGGTGTATCCCTCGGCCTTCTCCAAGAACTGCTCCAGGTGCCGCACGGCCTTTTTCATGACCTCGGCGCTCTGCAGCACGAACGGCAGGATCAGCTCGCCCGCGCCGAACTTGTCGCCAACTTCTTTCATCGCCGGCAACAACACGTCATTGAGTAGACGCACGGGATGCTCCCTCACCCCGGCAACATCCAGATCGCTCTCAATACCGTCCTTCTGGCGATGCACGATTTTCCAATGAATGCGCTCGTCGGGAGTCATCCCGGCAGTGGGATCTTCACGCGTTTCACGCGGTGCGCCGGAGGCGCCTGCGTAATGCTCGATGAACCGCTGCAGCGCGTCGGCTCGACGGTTGAAAACGAGATCGTCGGCCATCGAGCGCTCGGTGTCCGGGATCTCCGCGTAAGGACGGACGTGAGCCGGATTGACGATCGCCGCATCGAGCCCGGCTGCGACGCAATGATGCAAGAACACGGAGTTGAGCACCGCCCGCGCGGGCGGCGTGAGGCCGAAGCTGACATTCGATACGCCCAGCACGGTCAACACGCCGGGTAGCTCCCGCTTGATGAGCCGGATGCCTTCGATGGTCTCGTGGGCCGAGTCGATCCACTCCGGCTCGCCAGTCGCAAGCGTAAACGTCAGCGCATCGAAGATGAGATCCGATGGCGCCAACCCGTACTCGGTCGTCGCGATCTCATGGATGCGACGCGCGATCTCCAGCTTCCGATCGCGCGTCTTCGCCATGCCCACGGGGTCGATGGTCAGCGCGACGACCGCCGCCCCGTGCTTCTTGACCAGCGGGAGCACATCCTCGATGCGCTTCCGCCCATTCTCCATGTTGATCGAGTTGACGATCGCCCGACCCGGTACGTGCTCCAACGCGCGCGCAATGACCGCCGCTTCCGTCGAGTCGATCATGAGCGGCAACTCGACGCTCATCGACAAGAGCTTTACGGTCTTCGCCATCTGCTCGGCCTCATCCCCGCGCTCCGTCAACGCCACGCACACGTCGAGCACGTGCGCGCCCGACTCGGCCTGGTCCCGGGCGACGCCAACCAGCCCCTCGTAATCGTCGGCGAGGAGCAGCTGCTTGACTTTGCGTGAGCCTTGCGCGTTGAGGCGCTCGCCGATGAGAAGCGGCGGCGGATCTTGATGCAGCGTGATCGCGCGCATCGCGCTCGACACCCGGGGCACGTCGTGTCGCGCCGCCATGCCGTTCGCTGTGCCGGCTCCCCGCACCGCCGCGACGATGGCGCGCAGGTGCTCGGGCGTCGTCCCGCAACACCCACCGACGATGCGGACGCCGAAGTCATGGACGAAGACCCGAAGCGCTTCCGCCATGGGGTCCGGCTCCAGCGGGTAGACCGCGTCGCCGGTGCCCGTGTTGAGAGGGAGGCCCGCATTCGGAATAACGGAAATCGGGCGCCGTGCGTGCTCGGTCAAGTATCGGACCGGCTCGCGCATGTGCTCCGGACCGGTCGAGCAATTGAGCCCGATGACATCGACGGGCAAGGCCTCCAGCGTCGTCATCGCGCTGGCGATGTCGGTGCCGAGGAGCATCCGGCCGCTGGTGTCGAGCGTGACCTGCGCCTGCACCGGGACTCGGCGCCCGAGCTCGACGAAGAGTCGCTCGAAGCCCGCGATCGCGGCTTTGACTTCGAGGATGTCCTGCGATGTCTCCACCAGCAGCACATCCACCCCGCCCTCAACGAGCGCCTTGGCTTGTTGATAGAAATTCTCGCTCAACTCATCGAACGAGATAGCCGAGAGCACGGGGTCGCTGCTCGACGGCAGCATGCCGGTGGGCCCGATGGAGCCCGCGACATATCGCGGATGGTCCGGCGTCGAGAACGCCTGGCACGCGGCGCGCGCCAGTCGAGCCGCGGTCACGTTGATGTCCCGGACCTTGTCGCCGAGCCCCCATTCGGTCAACCGGCGGGGGGTCGATTGAAATGTGCACGTCTCGACGACATCACACCCGACCGCGAGAAACGACTCGTGGATCCCTTGGATGACGTCGGGCCGCGTGAGGACCAGGTGATCGTTACACCCTTCGAGCGCCTTCCCGCCGAAATCCTCAGGCGTGAGATGCGTTCTCTGGATGTTGGTCCCCATCGCCCCATCAAAGATCAGAACTTTCGATTCGAGCGCTTGGAGGTATGAGACCATATGAAGAAGCCCGGTCGCTAAAGCGGCCGGGCGGCAAGCGCTTTAGCGGTTTGTTTTACGTGGTCGCAAGTCGCATAAATCGCCACGGCGAACAGTTGTGTCCTAACCAGAAGTAACGTAGCCCTGGTGCCGGGGCGGCGCAACCCAAGTGTGGTCGGCTCGCCACAAATGACGCCGGTTGCCCGGTGCGTTGCCCGTGGGACGGCTGGCACCTGGCCTGCGCTAGGCGACCCCAATGGCCAGCCGTGAAGTGCGCGACGTGCAGTCCGGGCATATCCCGGCACTCGACGGGATTCGCGGGCTCGCGATCCTCGCCGTCATGGTATTCCATTTTGGCAACTTCGATCCCGCGGCCGGCATCGACAACCTGTTTCACAAGGTGACGAGCGCGGGTTGGGCCGGCGTCGATCTCTTTTTCGTGCTCTCGGGCTTCCTCATCACCGGCATACTGGTCGATGCGAAAGGGAACGAGCACTACTTCCGCAACTTCTACCTCCGCCGCGTCCTCCGAATTTTTCCGCTGTACTACGGCTACCTGATCGTGTTGTTTATCGTCCTGCCGCTAGTGCCGGGAGGACACACCGATCCCACGCGATCGCCGGCGGCGCCGTGGTATTGGACCTACACGGCCAACTGGTTCATCGCGCGACACGGGAACTGGGCGGTCGCGACGGCCGAGACGGGCCGCTTCTGGTCGCTCTCCGTCGAAGAGCAGTTTTATCTCGTCTGGCCGTTTGTGGTGGCGGTCTGCTCGCGGCGCACGCTCATGCGCGTGACCGTCGGTCTCATCGCGGGAGCCCTGCTCGTGCGGTGCCTGATGCTGGCGGCGCATGTGGACTCGATCGCCGTCATCGTGTCGACCACCGCGCGGGTCGATGCACTGGCGGTTGGCGCGTGGCTCGCCCTGGCGATTCGTGGCCCAGGTGGAGCAGCGGCGGTCGCGCGACGCATCCGTCCGGTGGCGTGGCTCGCGGCCGGTGTCCTGGCCGTCGTCATTGTCGTCTGCCGCGGCCCGAAGCAAGAAGCGCCCCTGATGCAAACCCTGGGGTTCAGTGCGATCGCTCTGTGCGGCGGGGTGTTGCTCATCTCGACAGTGGTGGCGCCGCCGTCGGCCGCGCTCGCGCGCGTGTTCACGGCGCCGGTGCTGCGCATGCTCGGCCGGTATAGCTACGCGCTCTACATCCTGTTTCAGGTGTCCAGCGATGCGTTGGGACAACTCGGCTTGACGATCGACCGGCTTCCACGACTCGCCGGCTCCCAGATTCCCGCCGCGCTCCTGGTGATCGTGGTCTCGAGTCTGATGACCCTGGCCATGGCGCTCGTCAGTTGGTATGCCTACGAGCGACATTTCCTCGCGCTCAAGCGCTTCTTCCCGGCCTCAGCACCACCAGCTCGTATGGTGCCAGAAACCTGGGAAACGGAACTGGGCGAGGTCGCCGGTCAGCCGTAAGCCGCGCCAGCGCGCGCTGCACGCGCTGTCGGCCGCCACGGAAATCCGATTCGGGATCGACGCCACTGAGCACGCGATAGACCGCATCGGCCCATGGCAGCACGCGCGGGGTCACGCACACCACGCGGCCCTCCGGACGCGTCACCCGTAAGGACTCGGCGAGGCAGGCGCCCGGGTCGTCCATGAACTCGAGCGCGCTCACGATCACCACCGCGTCGAACGAGGCATCGCGGAACGGCAGCGCCATGCCGCTGCCCCGCGCGGCGGACAGGTCGATGTCATGCTCGACCATCCGGTCCCGAACGGCGCCGCCGTGGGCGTGAATATCGACGCCATACAGCGCTCGCGCGTGCCGCTCGAGCGTATACATAAAGACGCCACTCCCGTACCCGATCTCGAGGATCGCATCGACTGGCGTTCGCGGCAGCGCGGCCTCGACCCACCGGAGCCGCTCGCGCAGCACCCAGCCCATGCCGCCCTCATAATAGTGATCCACAAAGTCCACCTCGCTCGTCCGACGCAGGTGGCCGCGCGCGGGCAGCTCGACGCTCTTTGGGATCGACACGGCGCGATCCGAGAGTGGAGGCACGGCACGACGAGACACGCGCTCCGGCGGCGACGCCGGAACGTCTGGCTGTGGATCGATTGACATTGGGCTCTGTGATCAATATCACACTCGGCCCGAAAGTGTTGGGTGATTTCGTCCCTCGTTACGCGCCGCTACGAAAACGAGATCACACGTTGCAAGAGCGCGCCAATCGCCCACAGAATTGCCCACGCGACGATCGGCGAGATGTCGAACATGCCGACGTTCGGGAGCCGTTTCCGGAGTGGACGCACGAGCCACTCGGTGAGGATGAACGACCATCGCACCCATCGCGAATACGGCGAAATCCTGACCCAGGAGGCCATCACGCGCACGATGAGCGCGAGCTGTAAGAACCCAATCGTCCACCCGAGCAGCACTGAGAGGAGCGCCCGCGGTCCAAACGCTGCAGCCCTGAGGATGAGGATGATGTTGTCGCGCACCACGCCCAGCAGGCTCAAAACGATGATGCCCGCAATGATGACCGCGAGCAGCGCCCAGAGTGGCGCGGAGCTTGGCAGGCCGCCGGAGCGCACGACAGCGTGCTCCACGGGCGCAATGGCCGGATCCACCGTCTTCCGGAAGAACCGGGCGGCCGGACCGAATGGACTGAGTCGGCGTGTGCGGACGAGCCAATCGCCGGCGCAGACGATGCCAGTCAGCCCCGCGGCGCCGAGGAACACGTAGCGCAGGACGCCTATGACGACATCCAGTCCAGTGACAATCGTGTTTTGGTCCATAAAAAACCGAGCAGCAGGCCGATCGCGCCAGCGATCCAGACGTGAGGCGGCGCCGGCCGCGAGCCGACGCCCATAGGGATGATAGCGAGCGAAACGATCAGTGTGAGACCGCCGACTCCGAGCGCGAACCATCGGCCAGGACTCCGGCCCAGCCAGTATCCGAGTGGGAACAGCCACAGCACAGTCCAGAGCACCGTCAGGTACGGCCCGTATCGCGCGTATTTCCCGTATTGGTCGGAGAGCAGGAGTCGCCACCCTTGCCAGGCGCCGGCATCGGGACGTGCTGACGCCGTCTTGCCCGCGCGCGCGACAGCCAACAGCAAGCCGACGCGGTCGACGGCGGCGGCGATTCGGATGGTGTCGCCCGGCGCCGTCGTCGAATCGCATGGAATGACGCCGTGCAACCGATGCGCGGGCGAGTGGAACCTGAGATCGTCGAGCCGTGTGCGGACACCGAAGACGAGATCCTGGCCCGCGCACGCCACCATGAAGATTTCTTGACGTTCCCCGTCGAACACACCGACGATCGGGGCGAGATGACCACCTGCATTCGGCGCCGGGATCGTCGTAATGTCGACGCGCGCCCGGCCGTGCAAGAAATCGCTGCGCATGGCAGCGCTCGCCGAATCCGACAAGCGGCCGGATCGAAACGGTTGGTCGTCGTACGTCGCGGACAGGATCTGCCCGCGATATTTCCCGAACTTCGGCAGGTCAGCTGCGACTTGCTCCCAGTACTGGGTTCGCGGGAGCGATGGTCCCATGAGCCACGGTATGACCGCCGTGAGCACGAGCCACGCCACAGCCGCACCAAGCGCGAGGCGACGACTGGTCTTCGGATCGGGCGAGAGGATGAGCCGCATGTGGTCGGCGAGCCAGACACCAACGATCCCGCCCAGGGGATTGGCAATGATGTCATTGAGACCGGACTCGCGTCCCGAAATGACGAAATCCTGAAGGGTCTCGATCGTCCCTGCGAGAAGAAATCCGAAGAGATAGATCGGCCAGCGCCGAAGACCCGCCGTGCGCAGTCCCCAACCCAAGGGAACGAAGAGCGCGATGTTGAGCAGAAAATCGGCGGCGCCGAACGAGCCGCAGAAGACGCACCAGTTGAAACCCGACGGCAGCGGACCGCCGAGCGGCTTCAACGTCAATCGGGCTATGAGTGCCAACGCGCACAGACTCGTGGCGAACCCGAGTGCCTTCTGTTGCGCCCGCGCTACACTGACCATCGTAGTTGTGGGTTAACAGAGGCTCATGAATGGCACTCTAACTGCGAATCGAGCCCTGAGCGACGAATGCTAAACTCGAGTACGCCCGCGATAAAGCACTTCTTCACGGTTGACGTGGAAGATTATTTCCAGGTCAGCGCGTTCGAGGGCGTGGTGTCTCGCGACCAATGGCCTCGCTTCCCGAGCCGCATCGAAGCGTCGGTCGACCGGCTGCTCGGTCTGACCTCCCGCCATGGTATTCGCGGGACATTCTTCTCGCTGGGCTGGATCGCCAAGCATCATCCGAACGTGATTCGTCGCATCGCGGCCGAGGGACATGAGATCGCTTCGCATGGGTGGTGGCACCAGAAGGTGACCACGCTGACCCCGGTGCAATTCCGTGAGGATGTCAGATCCGCCAAGCGCGATATCGAGGACTGCTGTGGCCAGGCGGTCATCGGCTATCGGGCTCCGAGCTTCTCGATCGTCCCCGGACGCGAATGGGCGTTCGACGTCCTGATTGAAGAAGGCTATGAGTACGACTCGAGCCTGTTTCCCGTGAACCGCAACGACTACGGCTATCCGACCGCGCCTCCGATCGCGCATTTCCTGGAGCGCGCCGCTGGCCGGCTCTGCGAATTTCCGTTGGCCACCACCGTCTGGAATGGCGTCCGCATTCCAGCCGCCGGCGGCGGCTACTTCCGCCATTTTCCGTATCACATCATTCGTCGCGCATTCCAAGAGCACACGGACGACGGGATTCCGGCAGTCTTCTATATCCATCCGTGGGAGATCGATCCGGAGCAGCCGCGCTTGCCGGTCTCTTTGCTCACCCGCGTCCGTCACTATCGCGGGCTTCGCAACACCGAGGAACGCCTCGAGCGATTGCTCGGCGAGTTCCGGTTCACGTCGCTCAGCGACGGGATGCGCCAGGCTCAGTTGCAAGAAAGCGCGTGATACGAGTCGAACGCTTCGCCGGGCAACCAGACGAATGGGATCAGTTCGTCCGGGGCGTTCCCGGGTGGACCCACTTTCATCTGTACGGCTGGAAGAGCGTGATGGACCGCGTCTTTCACCACGCCTGTCTGTATCTCGCCGCCCGCGATGGCAACGCCCTCGTCGGCGTGCTTCCGCTGGTACGCGTTAAGAGCGCCCTCTTCGGCCATTACCTGGTCTCGATGCCCTTTGTGAACTACGGTGGTCCACTCGGCTCCGACGCCGCGGTGCTCGCCCTGACCGAAGCCGCGGAAACCCAAGCGCGCCAGGACAAGGTGAAGCTCCTCGAGCTCAGAAGCCGTCGCCAACTGCCGATCGCACTTCCGGTCTCGACCAGAAAGGTCACAGTCGTGCTCGATCTACCGAGTGACCCTGATCGCTTGATGAAGCAGCTCGACGCCAAAGTCAGAAGTCAGGTACGCCGCCCACAGAAGGACGGCGTGACCGTCCGGTTCGGTCGCGACCAGCTGGACCCGTTCTTCTCGGTATTCGCGCACCATATGCGCGACCTCGGCACGCCGACACAGTCTCAGCGCTTGTTCAAGGTGATCGCCGAGACCTTCCCCGACGACGTCTGGTTCGGCTGCGCCTACCTGGGCGATGAGGCCATCGCCGGCGGCTGCGGATTTCGCTGGGGAAACGAGTTCGAGATGACCTGGGCCTCGGCGCTCAACGCCCACAAAAAGCTCTCGGCCAACATGCTCCTGTATTGGTCGTTCATGGAGCGCGCGATCAACGTCGGGTGCACCGTCTTTAATTTCGGGCGCTGCTCTCCCGACGGGGGCACGCACCGTTTCAAGAAGCAGTGGGGCTCGCGCGACGAGCAGCTCTACTGGTACGACTGGTCAGCCGCGGCAGGCACCAAGACACCATCACCTGACGACGGCGCATACTCCTGGGGCCCGCGCCTCTGGCAGCACCTGCCCGTGCCTCTCGCCACCGCACTGGGCCCGAACATCGTCAAGTATATCCCTTAGATTTTTCGGGGTGCTCGGTCGCTGGCAGCCGCCCGTACTATCCCCAGTCGCGCCAGCCACACTGGCGCGCGCTTTTTATGCTGCCTACAGGCGCGATGATACAGCGTTCGACGTCCTGGACCAAACGATCAGATCCCGATTCGGGGCCAACCAGGTCGCACTCACCGATAGCGGCACATCGGCACTCGTGCTCGCCTTCCGGCACACGCTCCCGGCTCAGGGGACGGTGGCCCTGCCGGCGTATGCATGCGTCGACCTCCTGGCCGCAGCCGCATTCGCCGGACTCCGCGTTCGCCTCTACGACGTCGACCCGATCACGCTGAGCCCTGACCTCGACAGCGTGCGCGCCGCACTCGGCCGCGGGGCCGACGGGATCGTGGTCGCACACATGTACGGATTCCCGGCCGACGTACCCGCTGTCGCCGCGCTCGCGGCTGAGCACGGAACGATCGTGATCGAGGATGCGGCACAGCATGCCGGCGGCAGACTACGAGGCGCGCCCCTCGGCTCCTTCGCTCCATTTGTGGTGCTGAGCTTCGGCCGAGGCAAAGGGACAACGGGTGGAAGCGGGGGCGCGCTGCTATCCCGAGAGCCATTTCCTGACTGGCACCCGCCGCCGCGTCCGCCCGGTTGGCGCGATTGGCTCGTCACCGCGGCCCAGTGGGCTATCGGCCGCCCCTCGCTATATGCGATTCCCGCGAGCATGCCCGGCCTGCACCTCGGAGACACTATCTATAGAGAGGCGCACGCACCCCAATCATTGTCCCACGCGGCAGCGACGCTCGTTCACGCCGCGCTCGTCGCCGCCGATGTCGAGTGCGCGCAGCGCGCGAAGCGCGCACGTGCAATTCTGGGCGCACTAAACGGTGCACCGAGCCTCGAAGTGGTGAGGCCCATCGCGAATGGCGTCAGTGGCTACCTGAGACTGCCGGTCTTGGACAAGGCAGGGCGTGACGCGGCGCCGCGGCTAGGTGTCGTGCGTAGCTACCCGCGCCCATTGGGGGAGGAGCCGGCAGCGAGACCCTTGCTGGAGTCTGGCGAGCCAGCGACCCCAGGTGCCCGCACCGTATGTTCGTCGCTGTTCACTCTGCCGACACACGGCAGAATCGACGGGGCAGATCGCGAACAGCTCGCGCGCTGGGCTCTTGGAAGCCGGTCACCCTGACCGCGCAGTTTCCAACGAACTCAACTGTTAGTCCAGCCATCGCGTGACCAACTCAAGTTCGGCGACAGGGTGACCGATGTAAGACTGGCACAGTTTCAGCTCGACGATTAACCTGCGGGACGTAAGCGCAAGTGCCCCCCTCGGGGCGTTGCGACAATGGCAAAACCGTGGGAAACCCGGTGACGCAAAGCTCAGGAGGCTAAAGCGCTCTCTCCGCGAGACGCTATGCCAGTCCGGCCGCCGAACAGACGCTGGAGGGGGCATGCGTTACCGGATTCCGGTAGTGCTGGGCGCCGTCGCCATTTTCAGTTACGGCTGTGTGCAGGGTAAGGTGCTCGATGACCCTGCCAATTCTCGGACCGCCCAAGACACAAGCACGACCATCAGTCTGCTGACGATCTCGCCCACGTCCATCAGTGGAACCGTGGGTCAAAGCAAGCTGCTGACCGCAACCGCGACCAATCAGAACGGCCAGGCGATTCCCAGCGTGACGTTCACCTGGGCTTCGTCCAATACGCAAGTCGCGAGCGTCGATACCTCAGGTAACGTCACGCTCGTCGGCGCAGGCAGCGCCAATATCAGCGCGTCCGCGGGCGGGCTCACGACTTCTGTACCAGCCACCGCGACCGCGGCCACCGTCCATGTCGCGACCGTCAGTGTAACACCAGCGACTGTTACACTGAACCCGGGAAACACGGTGCAGTTGACGGCCGTGCCGATGGATTCCCTCGGCAACGTGCTCGCCAATCAGACGGTGACGTGGTCGTCGTCCAACACGAGCGTGGCGACGGTGTCAGCCACTGGCTTGCTGTCGGCAGTGACGGTCGGCTCGGCCGTCATCTCGGCGACGGCTGGTGGGAAGAGTGGATTCGCGAACCTCGCCGTCGTAGCAGCCTCTCCGGCGACCGTCGCATCAGTGACGGTGTCGCCCGCGACCGCGAGCATCACCGCCGGTAAGACGGTGCAGCTCACGGCCACGCTGAAAGACTCTGTCGGCAACGTCCTGGGTGGTCGTGCCGTGACCTGGAGCTCCAGCAACCCGACCGTCGCGACGGTTTCGTCGAACGGCGTGGTAACTGGTGTGGCCGCCGGCGCCGCGACGATCTCGGCCTCGAGCGGTAGCCAACAGGGCTCGGCCCAAGTCACCGTCAATGCGGTTGTCGTGAGCTCAGTCGTGGTATCGCCGGGGTGGGCCAACCTGAGCGCTCGCCAGACACTTCAGCTGACGGCCACGCCGCTCGACGGGAGCGGGAACCCGATGGGCGGTGTGACGATCACCTGGTCCTCGAACGCCCCGTCCCTAGCCTCTGTCTCGTCGTCCGGCCTCGTCACGGTCTTGAGTACTTCCGGTACCGGCACCGCGCAAATCTATGCGACCGGCGGCGGACAGACGGGCCACTCGACCATCACCTTCATCGCGGCACCCGTCGCGACGGTCTCGCTGTCGCCGACAACCGTCACACTGAACTCGGGTCAAACGGCGCAGCTCACCGCGACGGCGAAAGACCAGTATGGCGACGTCATCACGACCGATGCCGCGACCTGGAGCAGTTCGAACACCAATGTTGCGACGGTTTCGTCGAGCGGTCTCGTCAAGGCGGTCGGCACGGGCTCGGCGACAGTGACGGTCACGATCGGCGGTGTGCAGGCGACCGCCAGCGTCACGGTCGCGCAAGCGGCAGTGGCATCCGTCACGGTGTCACCGACGTCATTGTCGTTGACCGCGGGACAAGGCTCTGGTCTCACGGCGACCGCCAAGGACGGCAGCGGGAACGTGCTCACCGGTTACCCGGCGACATGGGCGAGCTCGAACACGAGCGCGGCCACGGTATCGACCTCCGGTGTCGTCACCGGCGTCGCCGCCGGTACGGCAACGATTACCGTCACGATCGGCGGCAAGAGCGCGACGGCGTCCGTCACGGTCTCCTCGGCGACGCAGACGGTCGCCACGGTCACCGTCGCACCAGGTTCGTCGACGCTTCAGGTCGGGAACCAGGTGCAACTCACCGCGACCGACAAGACATCAGGTGGGACGGTCGTCACGGGGCAGAGCGTGTCATGGTCCTCATCGAACGCCGCCGCCGCATCGGTGAGCTCGAGCGGGCTGGTGACGGGTTCCGGCGTTGGCACCGCCACGATCACGGCGACGAGCGATGGGATACAGGGCACGGCCTCGTTCACCGTCACGGCCGGCAGTGGTGGCCCGTACCACGAACCGGCCGGCATGACGGCGCAGATCAACACCGGCGCGATGTCGGTCGCGCCGTCGCAAACCAGTAACGGCACGTGGACGGAAGGCACCACGACGTTCACGAACTTCTCGCCCAACACGATGAGCAGCACCGGGGAGTGGTCCGGCAACCTTTCCGCGATTCCTGGAGAGACCGGCTTGCGCCTGACGTACGACGGGACGCTCGACGGCGGGAACAGTCCGGTGCGATTCGGCGCGAGCCTCGCGAACCACGGCTCGGGATATCTGTATATCCGGTGGAAGTTCCGTCTGTCCTCGAACTGGACCTTGAGCACGGCGTCGCAGCTCAAAGTGATGGAACCGCGGTCGATCAACAGCACCGAGAACCACGTCATCAGCTTCAGCCCGTACGGCCAGGCATCAGACGGCAGCAACATGTGGCCGAACGCGTTTCTGCAGTTCAATCCCGGCGGTGGCACCTATAGCAAGTACGTCCCCGGGAACTCATCGGGTCAGGACGCGTCCACCTCGTACTTCTCGTCCTCGGTGGCGAATGTCGGTGGGAGTGCGCGCGGCACGTGGCATACCGTCGAGTTCTACATGCAGCCGGAAGCGCCGGCCGGCACGACCAATGGCCAGCTCACGATCTGGGTCGACGGGACGCAAGTCTTCCAAACGACGAGCGTGAATTACTTCTTGAGCGGCGAGTCGATGGGATGGATGTACTTGATGTTCGATCCGTGTTACGGCGGTGATTCGGCAAACGATCACCCGCCGGGAACGCTGTACTGGGACATCGACCAGCTCTACGTCAGCACGAAATAAATAAAGAAGATCTCATAGTTCACGACCCGGGTCGCACGATGCGTGCGGCCCGGGTTGTTGCATATTCGTACAGAAAAATTTCCTCGTTGCTCTTGCATCACTCCGCCACCCTCGCCATCCTACACGCACAATAGCAGTCGCGCAGGCTGATGCATTGGCTGAAGCCCGCGACAAAGGCAAACCCGCCGAAAGACGGGGACGCAAAGCTCTGGAGGCTACCGCGATCACGTGCTGATCGCCACGCCAGTCCGGCTACCGAACGGTCAACTCCAGAGGTCAGCCATGCGTCCCGCGTATGACCGGGACCGCGCATCTGCGCGGGTCCCCCATCGGAGCATTGCCATCTCGCTCCTCACTGTCGCCGTCGCAGCCGCACTGTCGGCTTGCGGTGACTCCGCCACCGCCCCTGGCGCCACCACTACGCCTGAGGCACGCGAAGCGCGCGCCTTCACCATCGCCGGCGTCACGTACCCGACTGTCGCGATTCAGGGCGCGAACACGTCCCTCGCGATCGGCAGCAAGGAATCGCTTACCGCAAAGCTCGCCACGCCAACCGCCACGTGGATGGGCGCGTACATGACGTGGCAGAGCTCCAACACCAGCGTTGCTTCGATCTCGACGTCGAACCAGGGCTCCACGAACGGTGATATCGCAACGGTCACGGGCGTCGCGTCCGGTACCGCGACGATCAGCGCCACCACGGAGAGCGGCACGAGCGAGTCGATCACGATCACCGTCGGCAACGCCAGCAATACCCAGAACCCGGCCGGATACCACGAGCCCGCCGGTATGGTCCAGCAGATCAATACCGGCGCGATGTCGGCCGCTCCGTCGACGAGCTACGAGGGAAAGTGGACAGAGGGCACGGCCAGCTTCGAAAACTGGTCGCCGAACACGATGTCCAGCACCGGTGAATGGGCACAGAACATCTCAACGGTTCCGGGCGGAACGGGACTGCGCGTCACGTACGGCCCGTCACTATCGGGTGGGAACAGTCCAGTGCGGTTCGGCACGAGCATCGCGAATCACGGTTCGGGAGATCTCTACTTGCGGTGGAAGTTCCGTCTTTCGCCGAACTGGACGCTGAGCGAGGCGTCGCAGCTCAAGGTCATGGAGCCGCGCACCGTGAATGCCGACGAAAACCATGTCATCAGCTTCAGCCCGTACGGCCAGGCGAGCGACGGCATGAGCATGTGGCCGAACATGTTCCTCCAGTTCGGCACTGGCAGCGGCACGTTCAGCAAATTCGTCCCCGGGAACTCGTCGGGACAGGCAGCGTCGACGTCGCTGTTCGCGTCGACGCTCGGCAACGTCGGCGGCGCGGCGCGCGGCAACTGGCACCTGATCGAGGTGTACGCGCAGCACGAGTCACCCGCGGGCGCGGGCAACGGGCAGCTCACGATGTGGGTCGACGGCACCATGATTTACCAAAGCCCCATGAACGTCTCGTACTTCATGAGTGGCGAGGCGATGGGGTGGGAGTACCTCCAGTTCGACCCCACCTATGGTGGTGATGTCGCCTCCGACCACCCGCCGTACTCGATCTACTGGGACATCGACGACTTGTACGTCAGCACCAAATGAGATTAGCTTCGCCCCCGCGATGACTGCGGGGGCGAAGCCACTCATGAAGCGCGCGATCGGCAATCCCGGCCGCGCGTGGACTGTCGGATGGTCCCTGCTCCGCGGCTGGTGGTACAAGATCAGCTATCCGATGCGGGGCATCCGTTTCTCGGCCGGCCGCGGTTTCCGGGTGACGGGCCGTCTCATCGTCCGGGGCCCGGGACAGGTGCGGTTCGGCGACCGCGTCCGCGTCGGAATGACCGTCACCCCGTGGACGCACACCGCCGACGCCCGTATCGACGTCGGCGACGACACGTATCTGAACGGAACGCGATTCGGGTGCGCCCAGGGGATTCAGGTCGGCCGACGCTGCATCCTCGCCGACGTGCAGATTCTCGACACGAATTTTCACAGCACCCGCGCCGACCGCCATGACCCAGCCGCACCGATTCGTGTCGCCCCGGTCGTGCTCGCGGACAACGTGTGGGTGGCGTCGAGCGCCGGCATTCTGCCGGGCACGCGCATCGGCGCGAACTCCGTCGTCGGGTTCGGCGCCGTCGTGGGCGGTGACTTTCCCGGTGACGTGATCATTGCCGGAAATCCCGCGGTCGTCGTCAAGAAGATTCCTGGGGCCGCGGACCCCGATTCGTGAGGCGATTGCTCTTCCTGTCGCACCGGGTGCCGTTTCCGCCGCACAACGGCGCCGCCCTCCGCACATACAACATCCTGCGACTGCTCGCCCGCGATTTCGAGATCGTCGGGCTGTGCTTCGATCGCGCCGATAGCGCGACCGCTCATCTCTCGGTCACCCAGCGCCTCTCGGGGCTCGCGTCGTTCGGCCACTTCGAAGCATTCCCGATTCCCCAGCAACTCGACCGCGGCCGGTTCATCTGGGACCACGCCCGCAGCCTCGTCTCTGGCCGGCCCTACACCTGGTACACGCACGACTCCGCGCCATTCGTCGCGCGCCTGACGACGCTGCTGGCCGAGCAACGATTCGACGTCGTGCACGTCGACAGCTTGGACCTCGTCCGCCTCCTTCCCTTCGTGCAGCGCCTCCCCGTCGTCTGCACGCATCACAACGTCGAATCGGAGTTGCTGCGTCGCCGCGGCGGCGCGTACTTGCGGCATCAAGCCAACGCGATCGAGCGCGCCGAACGCGAGTGGCTGCCTCGCGTGGCGCTCAACATCGCGGTCTCACCGGATGATGCCACGGCGTTCAACACACTGTCGCCCGGCGCGCGCGTGGCAGTCGTCCCGAACGGCGTCGACACCGAGTACTTCGCGCCATGCGATGTCGGGCATCCGACGGGCTGCGTCTTCGTCGGCGGAACGAGCTGGTACCCGAATCGCGACGCCTTGCAATGGTTCGTCAACGACATTATCCCGCGGCTTGGCCCCACCCAGACCACCTGGGTCGGCCGCGCCACGGATGCGGAGCGCCGCGCGTTCGTCGACGTACCGGGTCTCGAGCTCACCGGCTACGTCGACGACATCCGCCCGTACGTCGGCGCCGCGGCGTGCTATATCGCACCGCTACGCGTCGGCGGTGGCACGCGACTCAAGTTGCTCGATGCCTGGGCCATGGGCAAAGCGATCGTATCGACCTCGATCGGCGCCGAAGGACTCGGCGCGCGCAACGAGGAGAACATGCTGCTCGCCGACACGGCGGATGCGTTCGCCGCCGCCGTCACTCGCGTGCTGAGCGATGATGCGTTACGCCGTCGACTGGGCGCCGCCGCGCGCCAAACCGCCGTGCGCCAGTTTAGTTGGACGGTGATCGCCGACCAAGTGCACGATCTCTACGCTCACGTCGTCGCCGACGGTAGCGCCGGATAACCGGCCGGCCGCGCTCGCGGCACGTACAAGCGCGCGAGGAGCTTCCAGCGTTTGAGCCCGCTCCGCATCGACAGACGCGGGGGCGGCTCATCGGCCCCGATCCCGCGCAGCGTCCGATTGTCCAGCGTCAGCGACGTCTGCATCCCGGCTTCGCGAGCCAACGTGACGGTCCTGGCGTCATACAGCCCAAACGGAATCGCCAAGACGGGCAGCGCGTTGGGCACGTGGTCCTCGAGCTGGCGGCGCGCCGTCGAGACCTCGGCCACGAGCTCCGCATCGTCGAGCAACGGCAGCACGGGATGCGAAATGGTATGCACGCCGTACTCGACGAGCCCACTCGACCCAAACCGCAGGATCTCATCCCACGACATCGCCCGCTGCGCGGTCGTACGGTTGGACTCGGTCTCGAGCGCGGCCAGCGCCGGCTCCAATTCGTCCGGCCATCGGCCGCGATGCGTCGCCATGATCCATTGCCGCAACGGCCGCAATGGGCCGTATTCCGCCGGTTGTCCCGCGCGATACGCCGGGGGTACGCCGACGACATCTTCGAACGCCCGCCACCGGTCGGAGCTGACGTGGCCAAAGAGATCGTCGATCCGATCCCACCAAAACCGCGCCGCGCGATCGGTAGCCACGGTCGTGATGAACACGGTGATCGGAACGTGCGCACGGACGATGTAGTCGCCGATGAGCGCGGGCAGCGCGGCGTACCCATCGTCGAATGTGAGCGATACCAAACCTCGCGTGGAGCGTCCCGCGCGGTGACGTTCGACGATCTCGCGCAGCGGCACGATGTCAGCGACGCTCCGCAGGAGCTCGATGGCGGTAATGAGCTCGCGATCGGGAACGTGCATGGGGCTCTCTGACGGCAGGCGATCGGCCGTGACGCTGTGCCAGCAGAGGATCGATCCGGGCGGCATTGGCCTAGAAGACTACATGATTGTTGCGCATACGCCACACCGGCTGTTTTTATACGGTTTTGCGGCGTTCGGTCGCTTGTCGGTCCAGGCAGTCTCCTTGCACTAAGTTCCGGGCGATATATGGATAGCACCTTCAAAGCGGCCCGAGATCCGTTTCGTATCGCGCTCTTCCTGCTCACGGTCCTGACCGTGAGCCGGATTCATGAACAATACAAGTGGCTGTCGATCCTTCGGCCGGCGCTGGTCGCCACGGCGGCGGCGGCGATCTATGCGTATTTACGGCCGCAAGTCGTCGCCAACCGGTCGCTGTTCGCGACGGTTCCCTCCAAGGTCATCGCCGCATTCGGCATCTGGTCGGTGACCGGCGTGCTGTTCGGGATCTCATTCGGGAACTCGGCCAATTTCGTCCTGAACGTCTATGTCAAGACGCTCGTCTTCGCCTACCTGTTGATCGCGTCCGTCCGATCGACGCGAGATCTCAAGACCCTCGTGTGGGCGTACGTCATCGCGACCCTGCTGCTGGATTACACCACGCTCTATGTGTTCAAGCTGGAGCACTACGGCGCGTATGACCGATTGGCGAACGCGGACACCTACGACGCGAACGACCTGGGACTCGTGCTCATCGTCGGGCTCGTGATCACGCTGCTCGCGTTCACGACGTCGGGCATCAAGGGCAAGCTGCTGTGCATCGTGATCATGTGCGGCGTCGGCGCCGGCATCGCGAAGACCGGATCGCGCGGCGCCTTCGTCGGCATGGTCGCCGCCGGCGTCGGTCTCCTGGTCCTCCTCGACCGGGTGCCCTTGTGGCAGCGCTTGACCTTCATCGGCCTCGTCGGGGTCGGACTCTCGTCGTTCGCGCCACCTGGGTACTGGGGGCAGATGGCGACGATCTTGGACCCGAAGCACGACTACAACTGGGACTCGGTCAACGGCCGTCGCAAAGTCGCGCAGCGCGGCATCGGGTACATGATGAGCTACCCGATCTTCGGCCTGGGCATACACAACTTCGCGCATGCGGAGTGCTTCATCTCGGAAAAGGCGCAGAACTATGAGGTGGGGACCGGCATCCGGTGCACGCCGCCGCATAACGCGTACATCGAGGCGGGCGCCGAGATGGGTCTGCCGGGGATGGCGTTATGGCTGTTCATCATCCCGGGTGGTGTGATCCAACTGGTCATCCTCCGCCAACGTGTTCCCAAGGCCTGGGCGCGGGGCGATCCCGAGCAGCAATTTCTCTACTGCGCGGTCGTCTACTTCGCGGTGGCCCTGCTCGGGTATGCGTTTGGATCGTTCTTCTTGTCGTTCGCCTGGACCGACATCAGCTACTATCTCATGGCGATGATGGCGGGCGTCTACATCTGCGTCGAGGACCGCCTCGCCCGGGACCGGGGAGGCGAGGTGTTGGGGCCGGGCGCGGCGCCGCCGCCCAGGATCACCGCGCGCACCGGCTGGCGCGCGCGTGAGTCGGAGGCGGCCGTCGCGAGACGGCGACTGGCCGGCGGGCGCTGATATCCTGCCCCAAGTCGGTGTTCTCGTGACCGACGGCGAACAGCGCTCCGCACTCGCGGTCGTCCGATCGCTCGGGCGAGCGGGGCATCGCGTTCACGTCGCGGCGGGCACATCCCGCTCGTTGGCCGGCGCGTCTCGCTCGGCCCACGCGCGCCTCGTCGCGCCATCGCCGCTCGCCGATCCCATCGCATTTTCCGACACGATCGCCGCGTATGCCGCCGCGCACGATGTCGCCGTCATCATCCCCGCAACGGAAGCGTCAGCGCTGGCGTTGCTTGCCGCCCGCGATGCACTGCCCACGATTCCGATGTCCGATCTCACGTCATTCCGTGCGCTCTCGGACAAGGGAGCGCTCCACGACCGCGCTCAGGCGGCTGGCCTCGCATTCCCGCCGCAATGCGTCGCGCGTGACGCGGACGAGGCGCGACGACTCGGTGCCGACGTACGATATCCGCTCGTGCTCAAGCCATCGCGATCGGTGAACGAAGGGACGAAGATGTCCGTGGTGCATGCCGGCGATCGCGCCGAGCTGGACACGCGACTCCAGCAGCTGCCAGCGGCCGCCTATCCGCTGCTCATGCAGGAGCGCATCGTTGGCCCGGGCGTTGGGGTGTTTCTCCTGATGTGGGATGGGGAATCCGTCGCGACGTTCATGCACCGACGGATCCGCGAGAAACCGCCCAGTGGCGGCGTCAGCGTCTACGCCGAGAGCATCGCGCCGGATGCGTCCCTGATCGACCGCGCCGAGCGACTCCTGCGATCATTCGATTGGCGGGGCGTCGCGATGGTCGAGCTCAAGGTCGATGCCCGCACCGGGACGCCGTACGTTATGGAGATCAACGGTCGCTTCTGGGGATCCTTGCAACTGGCCATCGATGCCGGTGTCGATTTTCCCGCCGTGCTGGTCAACCGGGCGCTCGGCGGCGCCGCCCGCGGTCCCGACGCGTGGCGGACCGGCGTCCGCGGGCGGTGGTGGTGGGGCGACGTGGACTACCTGGTCGCGCGGATCCGACGATCGGATGCCGCGCTGGCGCTCCCACCCGACGCGCCGTCCCGAGGCCGGGCGCTCTTCGACGTCGTGACGACGTTTGCCAGCGATCAAGTCTTCCGGATCACGGACCCAATGCCATTTCTCGTGGAGAGCGCCCGATGGCTGACGCGGTCGGCGTAGTCCACGTTCATAGCGCTTGGTCGCATGATTCGCGCGATACGCTCCAGACGTTGCGCGAGACGGCGCTGGCCCGCGGCCTCCGATTCGTCGGCCTCACGGACCACGCGGAAGACTTCGACGCCGCCCGCTTTGCCGACTATCGCGCCGAATGTGCTCAGTGGTCGGACGCGGCAGTCACCCTGATCCCCGGCCTCGAATATCGCTTCGAGGGCTACACGGGATTACACCTCCTGGCCCTCGGGTTGATGCGTTGGATCATGCCGGCGAAGCCGGCTGATTTTATCGATGAGACGAAAGGCGCGGCGAGTCTGACCATCGCGGCGCACCCGGTGCTCTTCAAATACCAGGCGCCCAATGAGGTCAGAGCGGGGATCGATGCGATAGAGGTGTGGAACGCGAAATACAACACCCGCTACCTCCCCGACCCGCGGGCGATCCGGCTGTTGCAGGACATCCGCCGCACGCGTCCAGAGGTCGTGGGCACGGTCGGTTTGGACCAGCACGATGCGGCGAACGACCGCGGGACGCGCGTCATCGTCGATGCCGCGGCGCCCGATCCGTTGCGAGAGATCCGCGGCGGCCGGTTCCAGAACAAGGGCGTGAGCCTGTCCTTTGGCCCCACGCTCGATTGGCCCGTATACGGCCTGCCGCTCCTCGAGGCCACCCGGTTCGTGTTCGACCGTGTCGAGCGAACCCAGGAGCGGATCGCCAAGCGCACGGCCGCGAAATAGATGCGGTCGATCGCGTTCGCGCTCACGATGGTCGTGACATTCGCTCTGGCCCTCGAGGCCACGTGCCGCATCGACGATGCACTGCGGTTCGGCACGCCCGTGTTTTCCCGTGTCGAATCCGAGGCCGAGCTCCTCGTCCGTGATTCGGCGGGCGAGCACGGGCGACCCTATGCGCGGTACAAGAAGTGGTCGATCAATAACGTCGGCATGCGCGGTCCGAACATCCCGATCGCCAAGCCGCCGGGGACGCTGCGGGTCGTGACGGCCGGCGCCTCGGAGACGTTCGGCCTCTATGAGTCCCCTGACCACGAGTTCCCGCGACAGCTCGAGGACACGCTCCGCGCGCGCCTCTGTGGCGATCCGGTCGAGGTGCTCAATGCCGCGATCTTCGGCATGTCGCTGCCGACGCTCGAGCAGGATCTCCGCCTCCGCGTGCGCGCGCTCGACCCCGATGTCGTCGTGTTGTATCCCACCCCCGTGCAGTACCTGGAAGATGAGATGCCGCGGCCCGCGGTCCCAGACTCCGGGCCGCCGCAGGCCCTGCCGGTGTCGCTGGCGCTCTATCCACGCGCCTTCGAGCGGCTGCGCAACCAATTCAAGCAACTTCTACCATCGTGGCTCGCCACCGACCTCCGGCGCGACGAGATCGCGCGCGATGCCAAGGCGCACCCGCCGGGTTGGCGATTCACCGGCGTGCCGGCCGATCGTCTCGCGGCCTACGACGCGGATCTCCGCCGCACGATCGGCACGATTCGCTCCCTCGGCGCCGTTCCCGTCGTGGCCATTCACGCCAACGCATTCGACGGGGGTGGTCCGCTTGACCAGCCCTTGCTCATCAGCTGGGAGAATCAGTACCATCGCGCCACGGGCGAGGCGCTCCTCGCCTTCGACAACGCGGCGGCACGCTCGACACGCCGCGTCGTGGGCGACTCGGGCGTGGCATTCGTCGACCTCCGGCAGATGTCACGCGCCTCCGGCCCACGGCTCTTCGCGGATTACGCGCATTTCACGGATACCGGCGCCGCGGTGGTCGCATCGATGCTGGCCGGCCCTGTCCTCGCCGCGGCGCACGTCAACGCCGGGTGCCCCGCGCGATGACGTCACGGTCGATCTCGGTCGTCATCCCAACGTACAATCGCGCCGCGCTCCTGCGCCGCGCGGTGGACTCGGCGCTCGCCCAAACGGTTCGGCCCACGGAAATTCTCATCGTCGACGACGGCTCGACGGATGACACGGCGGCGGTCGCGTCGACGTTGCCCGCTCCCGTCCGCTACATCGCCACGCCAAACGGCGGCGTGGCCCGCGCGCGAAATACCGGGATCGGCGCCGCGCAAGGCGACTGGATTGCCTTGCTCGACTCGGACGACGAATGGGAGCCTGAGAAGCTGGCCACCCAGTTCGCCGCGCTCGACGCGGCGCCAAACGCTCGCTGGTCCATCACGGGGTGTACGCTGATCGACGGCGACGGCCGGGTGCGGCCCGGGCGTCAAAGTTGGGACGCCACGTTTCCCGTGTTCGCCGAGATCCACGACAGCCCCGCCGAATACTTCGGCCGTGCCCTGCAACCCCTCGGCCCGGACACGTACACGGGGGATCTCTACGAGACGCTGTTCCGCGGCAACGTCGTGCTCCCCTCCTCGGCGCTGATCCATCGCTCGGTCTTTGAGAAATGCGGGATGTTCGACCCGCAATTTCGCTATGCCGAGGAGACCCAATTCTTTCATCGGGTCGCGGCCGAATTTCCCGTCGTTGTCTTGCTCGCGCGGCTCGTCCGCTATCGAGTGGCGCAATCGGGCTCCTTGACGTCGTCGGCCAACACGCAGAAACTCATCGCCAACGCGCTGCTCAGCCTCAATCACGCCGCGACACTGCGCCCTCCGACTCCCTCCACCCGTCACGCGCTCCGCGTCGGGTCACAGAGCCTCTTGTTGCGGCTCGCCTACGCCCGATTGTCGGAGCGCGATACGCGCGGGGCGCGAAGCGCCGCCGCGCAGGCGTGGGCGAAGCCCCGCGCCTGGGGTATTCTCGCGGCGTCGCTGCTGCCGGCGAGCGTTCTGGGCGGCCTGCACCAGCTCAAGCGGCGGTTCCGCGCATGATCATCGCCGAGATGCTGGAGTCCGACGGACCGGGCGGCGCCGAGCTCGTCGAGCTTCGCCTCGCCCAGGCGCTCCGCGACCGCGGCCACACGATCGTGCCGGTCGGCCCATCCGCAGGCTGCGGCTGGCTCGCCGGCCAATTTCGGGACGCCGGCTTCGACCCGCAGACGTTCACACTCCGCCGCCCGCTCGACTGGCGCTGCTTACGCGGAATGATCGACCTCCTGCGGGCGCACCGCGTGGATGTGGTGCACAGTCATGAATTCACGATGGCGGTCTACGGCGCCGCCGCGGCGCGATGGCTCCGGATCCCGCACATCATCACGATGCACGGGAGTCAGTACGTGACATCGAAGTGGCGCCGCCAGGTGCTGCTGCGCTGGGCGTTCCGCTCCAGCGCGGCGACGGTCGCGGTCTCCGAGGATACGAAGCGCCATCTCGAAAAGGAGCTCGACCTCCCAGAGACGGCGTTGCGCGTTGTTCCGAACGGTGTTCCGGTGCGAGCCGGCGACCGCGTCGCGATGCGCACCGCGCTCGGCGTTCCGGACGAGCATGTACTGCTCTTGGCGGTGGGAAGCCTGGTCCCTCGCAAGGGTCACGCGGTGCTGATCGAAGCGCTGTCGACGATCGGCGCCGGCCCCTGGGTGCTGGCCATCGCGGGCGGCGGCGCCGAGAAGGAACGCCTGGAGGCGCTCGCGGCCTCCAAGAACTTGACGGCGCACGTCAAGATCCTTGGCCACCGGGAGGACGTGCCGGATCTCTTGGCGGCGACCGACATCTTTGTCATGCCGTCCCTCTGGGAGGGCCTACCGCTCGCGCTCCTCGAGGCGATGCTCGCGGGCAAAGCCGTCATCGCGTCGCGAACCTCGGGCATCCCGGAAGCCGTAACGGATGGTGTCGACGGCCTCCTGACGACGCCGGGCGATGTGGCGGAGCTGGCGCGCGCGCTCGGCGCCGTCCTGGCCGACCCGGGCCGCCGGGCAGCGCTTGGTGCGGCGGCCCGCGCACGAGCGACGGCGGCCTACACGCTCGACGCCATGGCCGACGGCTACGAGGCGGTCTTTCGGGACGCGCTAGGTCGCGCGAATGGCCGGCCGTAGCCGCGCCCGCACGGACGCCGAGATCGTCTTGGGCAACTCCAGCATCGCCCGTTTGTCGTCCGCACTGAGAATCGGCAGCCACCACGCCAATGCGAGGAACGACGCAAACTCGGCGACCCGCGCCGCCAGTGCCGTCACCGGCGAATGGGCGGGAACGACCACGCTCACGATGACCGTGACGACGGCCAGCGCGGCCAGCCGCAGCACGGGCTGCCAGTTGTAGCGGATAGGCCAGAGACGCTGAGAGAAGTAATAGGTGAGCCCGTAGCGGACGGCATAGGCGATCGCCGTCGCGATCGCCGCGCCCCATCCCGCATAGCGGGGAATCAAGATCGCGTAGGCGATGAGCACGACGCCGGCCGAGGTCCAATTCGCGATGGCGATGTACTTGGTCTTCTCGCTCACGCCGATGCCGACATCTTGCGACGCCGTCCAAGCCTGGAAGATCATGGCGATGAGCAGAATCGGCACGACGTTCGCCGCCGGGTAGAAGTCCGGCGTGGCCATGATGCGCAGGACGCCGTGCACGAAGAGCGACATGCCGACGGCCAGCGTCAGGAGCGTCACGTTCTGGTACACGAACACCCGCGCATAGATGCTGTCGCGATCCGCGCGCTTGGCGATCTCGAATTTCTTGGGCTCCCACACGAGATCGAACGGGGTCTGCGCCACGTACGCCAGCAGGAACGCGAACGAGTACGCCATCGTGTAGAGACCGACGGAGGACAGATTCGCGACCACGCGCAAGAACGGCCGGTCGCCGTAGGTGAGAATGAACGTCGCGAATTGCGTGACGATGAGCGGGGCGCCATAGCGATACAGATCCTTGGCCACGTTCTTATCGTACCCGAAGCCCACCTCGCGGAAGACCATCACCGTCATGGCGCCACCGATCACAATGTTGCAGATCAGCGTGCTCAAGAAAATCGCGGCCGGCCCCATGTGGAAGTACACGAGGAAGAGGATGTTCATCGTCACCTGCAAGGGCAGGCGGATGAGGTTCATCCGCACGAGCGTCACGAATCGTCCCGTGAGCCGCAAGAACACGGGCGGCACGAAATACAGTGCGACCACGGCGAGGTTTGCGCTCGCCAGACGGGCGAGACCCGTGTACTTGACGTCGCCGATGAACTCCGCGAGCTGCGGCGCGAACACGAACGCGATGAGCGCCGCGCACGCATACCCCGCGTAGATCGTCAGGATGGCGGTCGAGACCACCCGGCGGCGCATCGTCTGATCATCGGTCTTGTAGTAGAAGCGGAACACGCCACCGAGGAGGCGGGATCCGGCGACAATCTGGAGGACGTCGAGGGCGTTCTCGATCAGCTCGATGACGCCGTATCCGGCCGTTCCCAGATAGCGCGAGTACAGCGGAAGCATGAAGAACGACACGCCCTTGCTGAGCAGCGTGAGCGCCGCGAACAGCGTCGCGTACCCGCCCAGCGCCTGGAGGCGCACCGGGGCGGGCTCTTGCGGGAGCGGTGGCTCCGGTACACTCCCGGGCGGAAGTGAGAGCTCGTCTGGGAGGAGCGGGTCTTCCGCGGCGTACGGATTCGTCACCGGCTGGGGGTCGCGTGGTTCCGCGACCACAGCGGCGCGAGCGGCAACAGCGGCAGCGCGGCGAGGTGCTTGAGCGCGTTCAACTTCGATCCGGGCATCCGCATGGCCTCGAAATACGCATCCACTGCTGGTCTGGCCTCACCGCGCCAGAAATGATGGTGGCCGAGGGAGAGCCACGCCCGGCCCAATCGGCGCAACACGGCGTCGCGCTGTCCGTCGTCGGTGACCTCGCCCGCCACGCGCGTGAGCGCATCGATATCGGGCTTGAGCTTTTCCTCAGGCCGGCGATAGCTGTTCGCATTGTGCCGTCGGACTTCGACGAGCGGCTCTTGAATGAATGCCGCCCGCGCGACCGAATATACCCGCAACATATAACAGTAGTCCTGGCTGAGCCGCATGTCTTCCGGGAACTGGATGTCTTTCGTGCATTCGGCCCGGATCAGCGCCGTTTGAATCCACGCGGGGAACTGCCGCGTCGCGACGAGACTCACCAGCGCGTCGGCTTCGATGACCCGGGCATGGCCCTCCCGGCTGTCGCGCAGCGGGAGATCGTAGAGCTCGGGGATGATGTCGAACTGCGTGTTCGGATGGCGGCCGTTCTCATCGAACCGCACGAAATTCGTGAACACGAACCCGAGGTCGGGCTCGCTGCAGAGCACCTCGATCTGAGCTTTGAGCTTGCCGGGGCACCAACGGTCGTCAGCGTCGAGGTACCCAATGAAGCGGCCTCGAGCGAGGCGTAGTCCGTGATTCCGTGCGGCGCCGACGCCCACTTTCTCCAAATACTCGACCCTGAGACGGGGGTCCGTGATACGCGAGAGGTGCTCTTTCGTGTCGTCGGTCGAGCCATCGTCAACCACGATGACCTCGATGTCATCCACACCTTGCGTGAGGATGCTCATCACCGCCTCGGTGATGTACTGACCGAAATTCCGACTCGCGATAATGACGCTAACGAGCATACGATCGAGGCTCGAGGTGTGTGACCAGCACACCACGAAAATGCAGCGGTGGCCTCACAACGTAATGACGACGCACGAAGCCGTCGATCACGCCCGTACTGGATTGCAGGGCCGGCATGAGCCGGTTGGCTTCGACGAGCCAGACGCCGCCGGTGGCATCGACGGCGGCGAAGCGCGCCGCGAGGATCGTGGTGTCACGCGTCGCGTACTGACTCGGATCGTAGTGATCCAGGTCTGGATCGACCGGGAGCCCCGACACGGCCGCCCCGTGCCCCAAATAGTACTGCAGGGGCAGGACGCGATCGGGATCGAACACGAGCACGTGGTCGCCCGGGGTCATCTGGCGCACCAGATAGTCGGCGACCTGCCGCCAATCCTCGGGATATTGCGGGTCGATTTCGAAACTGACAATGAACGCAACCAGTAACGCCACCAGGCTGGTGGCGCCGAGCGCGCGCGGCCAACCGGCCCGCGTCTGCGCGATCCACAGGCTGTACAGCGTCAGCGTCGCGGGCAGGAGGAGCACGAGGTGCCGATGCCGCATCGGAATGCGGTGCAGGTACATCAGTGCGCACAACACGACGAGCGGCATCACGACCAACGGGATGAGCGCCCGCTCGGCCGCGGTCGCTTTCCCGCCGAACGCGATGCGCAGCGCGGGCACGATCGCGAGGATCGCCCAGATGATGATCACCGCGTGCGGGAAGACGAGGCCCGCGGTGTCGGTGAGCAGCGCTTTGATCGGCTGACCCGCGAGGACGAACAGCGGATTCGACACGATCGTCGTCTGATCGGCCACGGGGACTTCGATCGGGTGCGTGGTACCCTGCGACAAGATCGTCGGTATCCACGGGACGATCCCGATGGCGACCAGGCCGAGGGCGCCCGTGACCCGTCGGACCTGCCGCCCGATCACGAGCGCGCCGATCCATTGGCCGAGGAGCAGAAAGGCGTTGTAGTAAAACGTAAAGACGGACAGATACGCGACGACCGCGTAGATGAGGGTCGAGCGGCTGAGATGCTCCGGGGGACCGACGACGATGCGCAAATACCAGTAGAGTGTCACCGTGGCGAGCAGCAATGACATGCCATACACACGCGCCTCGGCGGCCGCCCAAATGATCCCGGGCGTCGCCGCCGCGAGCACGGCGGGCGTCAACCATCCGCGTATCCCAATCAGTCGCCCGATCGCCGCCAGGGTCGTCAGCATCCCGAGAATGCACCCGAGCGAGAGCAGCCGCGCGAAGATGATCCCGTCGTGCACGCGAAGCCACAGGTTCAGCGCGACGAAGAAGAGCGGCGGCTGCAGCTCGAAGTGCAGCGCCTGATGCATCGTCCCCGCCAGCGGCCGCATCGCCGTGTTGAGCGAATACGACTCGTCCGTCCACAGACTCTTGTGGATGGAATTCCAGAGCACGAGCGCCATCAGCGCTAGCGTGACAACGGTCAGAACCGCCGAGTCTCGCTTACTGGCGGAACTCATAGAGATAGCGCGGGAACCCGTGATTGTAGCGCTTCGGCAATCCGGTCAGTGCGACGAATCGGTTGCCATAATCCTGCACCAGCGTGTAGTGCGGTTCGAGCAGCGAGACCGGTGGTGTCATGCTCGCGAGGGGTCTCGCGGTCAGCACGTATTGGTGTCCCGCCGGGTGCACCACGGGATCGAGCAGGGCGAACGCGCGAGCCTCATCGGCCGCAGTGTGCCCGGGACCCCTCTCCATGTCCTCGATCGCGACCCAATGCGCGGCAGGGGAGAAGATGGGTGGTCCGGCGAATTGCCCGATGTCGGGTGCGTACACGGGGCCAGGCACGGCGTTGACGGCACCCTTGAGATCCGCGAGGGCCTCGTGCGAATGCGACGAGACGACCACCGTTTGGAACGCGTACGTGAGCGGCGTGAACGCTATCGCCACCGCTGCCGCCTGCAGCACGACCGACTGGATCTCGGCGAGTCCGAACGTACCGAGAACAATCGTAAATGCGCCAAAGGGGATGTAGACATTGTCCGACGATCCCCAGTCGAGCGACCCCATGAGCGCCGTCGCGCATGCCATGATGAACTGTACATGCCATACAGTCCATTGTTGTTTTTTCCTGAACGGGACGATCGCCGCGATGAACAACGGGAGATAGTTGCCGGCCACAAACCTGATGAGCCTGGCGAATGTCTCGACGTTGACCTTTGACCAACCGCGCGGGACGTCCCATGTGAAATAATGAAAGTCGACCCCCAGGGGAGCGACCGCATAGAGAACGGGCCCGAGCACGATCGCCACAACCCAATATGGCCAAGACTTGACGAGCCCTTCGCGCCACGTGAGGTACAAGACACCGCCGATGGCGAAGAGGGCTCCATGCTGCTTGAACCAGAACGACAGGGTCAGCAGGACGACGCCGCCCAATCGCCCGAGCCGAGTCTCGGACCGTCCAATGACGTATGTACCGGCGAGAGCAGCGGCGAGCAGCCACGAGTCCGAGTGTGCGTTATCGAGATACGCGTCCATGACGCGATACGCCGTCGCATAGAACGCGAGGGCGATGAGCCCCCACCACGCCGACTGCGTCCGATCCCGAACGGCCGCATAGATGATGTACCCGGCCAACGCCATGCCAATGATCGCAACGACCCTGAGCGCGGGCAGATCCAACCCCATCATCCAAGTAAACGGCACGCACACGTAGTAGTACAGGGGATTGTACGCGAGCGGCACATACGCCGGCGTCGGTGCAGGGTAGACCGGGAGCCCATGCGCCACCTGCGCGACATGCTGAAGAATCACGCCTTCCATCAGGTCCAGATGACCCGCGAAGGTGACATGATTGAACCAGAGAAATCCGACGAACGCGATCATCAATACGGACCACGCCGTCAGCAGGGCTCGCGATCGCTCGCGCGTCGGGCGCGGCTGGCGGATGTCGAGCCAGATCGCGATGGCGACCGCACCGAGGAAGATGACGCGCAGGATCGTGAGACGGCCGGTCACAGCGGGCAGTCCCGGTCGATCAGCTGCTGGGCCCGCAGGGTCTGGAGCATGGTTGCGGCGGCCATGCGTTGTCCCTCGGGCGTCCAGTGCCAGGCGTTCGAGTAATACGTCGCTCGCGGGTCAGACTTGAGCGGACCGGTAAGGTCCACCATGCTGACACCGACCGAATCAGTAATGCCCTCGAGCGTCGCATACGGACGCTGCAAATCGTAGTGCGCGGGATCGCTGAGCGGGATGCCGGAGCGGGGCAGATATGCGATCTGATCCGGGGGCAGCACCGTCACGCCGCCGGGCGTGTAGAACACGATGAGGCGCGCGTTCACATGCTTGGCCTCATCCCGAAACTCGGTCATGAAGCGCGTCATGCGCGCGACGTTGGCCGTGTCGTAGAGCGAGTTCTGCCCGCGCGCGTAATACGGAAGCATGAGCTTCCACGTCTGATCCGGCGACGGCTTCCCAGTGACGGCCGCCACGCCGGCTTCGTACCACCACCGGATGTTCGCAAGCAGATGCGACCGATCACGGAAGATTCCGCGCACCGACCCGCCACTCGGCGTCAGACCGATGCCGCGACGCCGCTGTTCGGCGCCGATCGTAATATCTTGCCAGTCGTTCACGAAGAACTCGTGCACGACGACATCGGGCGTAAACAACGGCCCGAGCTCGCGGAACTGCGCGATCTCTTCCAGCGGTCCATAGCCGGTGACGCCGGCGTTGATGACTTCGACAGGCCGCGGCGCGAGGCAGCGCGCGAGCGCGGTCTGGAGCAGCGCCGGGTACGACTGCTCGTACGACATGGCCTCGGGCATCGTGAACGCGTCGCCCATCGTCAGCACGCGGAACGTATTCGCGCTCCGGCGCGCCGCCGGGATCTCGGGGCTCGCCAGCCCGAACGAGTTCGTGCGGATGATGTAGTCGTAGTCGTTGTAGCGCAGATGGGTGGTCGTGCTCGGGATGAGACCGAACACCCGCGTCGGATGGATCTCGAGCGCCGGCTTCTCTCCCCATCCACCGACTTCCCGTGGCGCGAAGCGCTTGGCCGCCAGCTCGCCGGCGATGACGACGGCCACCGTCACCGCGACGCCGACCACCAGCGACCCGCCCATCGACGCCAGCGCGATCAGAACCCCCAGGATCGCCGCCAAGAATCCCGATCCGGCGGGAATCACGAACAGATACAGAACCGTGGATAGCGCTCCCGCATTGCGCGGTGCGCGGAGGAGCCAAATGAGCGTGATGGCGTCGACGGCGAGGAACCAACACAGCGCACGTTGCCAGCGGCCGTCTGGCGTGAGCTGAGGCTCGACCACAAAGAGCAACAGCGGGATGGCGAGGCCGCTGATCCACGCGATGGGCCCGGCGAACCGGCGCAGCCGAGAGGCTCCATCGCGCTCGATGTCAGCGACGGCACGCTCGATCCATACAGCCGCCGGCCACGATAGGACTAACACCAGCGCGGCGGCGATAACGTGCGTCCCACCGCTAAACCATGCGGCAGTCCATTTGAGGGGCGGCTGATGCAATAGAAAAATTGCGTACGAGGCCGCACCGAGTCGTGTCATCCACCCGGCCGGCGCCGTGCGCCAGATCGCGTAGAACACGCCGGTGAGTCCCAACGTGATCAGGAGGTTGGAGAAGACGACCGTTGGCAGGAAGAATTGCGCGCCAAACCCCAGCCCATAGCTCGCGATCGCCCAGCCTACGGACGGGAGCTCGCGACCGTTCGTGATCCACCACGCCGCAACCATGCCGGCCGCAAACTCGGCCAGCCGACTGCCAAAGAACATGCCGGTCAGCCAGTCATATCTGATAGGAGGAAGCGCCAGCCCGACGCCGCGCGAGACGACGGTAAACGCCAACGCGGCCGCGAAGAATCGCATTGGCCCCAGTCGCTCCAGCCCGCGGAACAAGATGGGATAGACGAAATAGATCTGCAGGATCAACCAGACGAACCACCACGAGGGCGAGATATAGAAGAAGAGCCCACGCGTAAACCTGAGCCCGGCGAGACTGAGCAACGTCGCTGGCGAGCCAAACGATAGCGTGTTGCCCGGCACGAACAGCGCGGCGCCCAGGATGACGACGTGCATGGCGATGTACAACGGATAGAGCCGCAGCAGCCGCCGCCGATAGAACGCCTTGGTGTCCATCCCGTTGCGAAGGGCCGAGAGCGTCAGGCCGACGCCACTGGCAAAGATGAACACGCCGGGCGCTGCGTCGCCAAGCCACCCGAGCATACGCACGGCTCCCCACAGGAAGCCCGAGCCGTGCGGTAGAGCCGTCGCCACGCGTGTCGATAGCGCCGGCCACGAGGCCGTGGGATTCGTGAACCACGGCCCGGGGCCGAACTCCTCGACGAAATGGTTGAGGAGAATGCCGAGCAGCGCCAGCGCCTTGATCGGGTCGAGCCAATCCAGACGAATCGCCGCCGTGGATCGCGGCGGTGCTGTTGGCTCGACCGCGACGCTCATCGCGTAATAGTTTCCGGTGCGCGAGCGCCAGCGAGCGCCCGTTCAACGAGCGTACTCCGAAACGGCGTGACCCCAGCTGGGATACTGACAGCGCCCGGATCCGCAATGGCGCATCCGGTCACACACGTCCCGGCGAGCCGTTGCACCTCGGTGAACTGCACGCGATTGAATGGATCCTTGGACGCATATCGCTCGTTCAGGAACTCGGCGGTGTCCAACACCTCGTTGGCCAGGCCGCGCTCCATGATCCGGAATCCAGCATAGACGCTCTCGAGGAACTCGGCACTCGGCGCCTTGGCCCCACGCCCGATGCCGGTATATGCCACGCGGCCCTCGATCTCGGCCGCCCGATAGAGATTGCACCCATCAATGAGCGCCCGCGCCTTCGGCGCCGCGCGCAACATCGCATCTCGTCCGGCGCCGAGATAATCCCGATGCCCCGTGCACATGATCAGGATGTCCGCGTCGCGCACGGCAGCGGCCATGTCATTCGTGAACAGATCGGTCAGCTTGAACTTCGCCAGATTCTGGTCGTCAGGCTTGACGTACGGGTCGTGTAACCGCACCGTGCAGCCACGGTCTAACAGCAGCCGAGCAAGCGACAGCGTCGGGGAGTTTCGTGTGTCCTCGGAATTGAACCGATACGCCGTGCCGAGCAGCGCCACCGACTTGCCAGCGATAGACCCGATGCGCTGCTCGGCCAGCCGCACGGTCTCGGCCGGTGACGCATCATTGATCCGGCGCGC